>OIGD01000324.1_pt1 | contig 61071 bp, 40 predicted proteins | sample 1582211 | NCBI WGS metagenome assembly OIGD01 (sample SAMN04414078, study PRJEB24778) | human gut metagenome | material: faecal | host: Homo sapiens
GTTCGACATCGATCAGCCCGTGGTGTACGCCTGCATGGACTGGAAGACGGTGTTCGGCATGGCGCGCAAGAACGTGGTGGAATTCGCCGAGCTGCCCAAGACGCAGGGCGTGGACCGCGACCTGGCGCTGTTGGTGGACCGCGCCGTGAAGTTCGCCGACATCGAGGGCGCCGCACGCAAGGCCGGCGGCAAGCTGCTTAAGAGCGTGCGCCTGTTCGACGTGTACGAAGGCGACAAGCTCCCCGCCGGCAAGAAATCGTACGCCGTGTCGATGGTGCTGCAGGATCCCGAAAAGACCCTGAACGACAAGCAGATCGAAGCGATAATGAACAAGATCGTCGGCAGCCTGAAGCATACCGTAGGCGCCGAACTGAGATAAAATTAAGACAGAATAATATAGCAACATAAACCAAATGGGAAGAGCATTTGAATACCGCAAAGCGCGCAAGCTGAAACGCTGGGGCAACATGAGCCGCACCTTCACGCGCATAGGCAAGGAAATCACCATCGCCGCCAAGGCCGGAGGCCCGGATCCTAACATGAACCCGCGTCTGCGCGTGCTGATGCAGAACGCCAAGGCCGCCAACATGCCCAAGGACACTGTGGAGCGCGCCATCAAGAAAGCCACCGACAAGGACGCCGGCGACTACAAGGAGATAGTTTACGAAGGATACGGACCGCACGGTATCGCCATCGTGGTGGAGACAGCCACCGACAACAACCAGCGCACCGTGGCCAACGTGCGCAGCTACTTCAACAAGCATGGCGGCAACCTCGGCACCCAGGGCAGCCTCTCGTTCCTGTTCGACCACAAGAGCGTGTTCCACATCAAACCCGGCGACGTGGCACAGGATGAGTTCGAACTCGACCTGATGGACTACGAGGCCGAACTGGAGACCGACGACGAAGGCGAGGAGTGGATCGTTTACGGCGCCTTCGACCAGTTCGCCAACATCCAGAAATTCCTGGAGGAGAAAGGCCTGGAAATCGTATCGGCCGAGTTCGAGCGCATCCCCACCGACTACAAGGAGGTGACCCCCGAACAGCGCGAGGCAATCGAGAAGCTGCTGGAGCGTTTCGAGGACGACGAGGACGTGCAGAACGTGTTCCACAACATGAAGGAGGAAGACTGATTCTCCAATCAACCATCACAAGCGGACGGAGCCTAAGGTTTCGTCCGTTTTTTTGCACTAATTTCACACTTGTTGACGAACCAATGCCGAGCGTTGTAAGTTATAGAAATAGACGGGTTGGAAAGGTTACGAATCATTGACTCGATCAGAATCATTGAAGTTGTCCCGACAGCTTCATTATAAACATCACCTTTTCGTAACCTTGATGTTGCGGGAGAGAGGGAGCGATCCTGATCTCCCGCTTTTCATGTCCATCCCACAGGAATCGGGGACATCCATCCAGCAGGAATCGGGAACGCCGAAACGCAATATTTCGGAATTTGACAAAAAATTGGTAACTTTGCGGATTGGAAGCCGATAGGACAGCTTTGCAAACATTGAATCTATGAACAGGACATCAGAATACGAGTTGACGATAGTAGTGCCGGTCTATAACGAAGAGGACAACATGGAGCGGCTTGAGAAGGAGCTGTCGGCGTTCCTGCCGAAAGCCGCCGTAAAGAGCTGCGTGCTTTTCGTGAACGACGGCTCGAAGGACAGCAGCCTTGAGAAAATCAAGGCCATCTGCGAGCGTCAGCCCGATTTCTACTATATCAGCAGCAGTGCCAACCACGGGCTGAGCACCGCCATCAAGGCCGCCATAGACATGACCGAGAGCCGGCTGATAGGCTACATCGACGCCGACCTGCAGACCAATCCCGAGGACTTCAACAAGCTGTTGGCCAAATCGGGCGAATATCAGCTTGTGGCCGGCATCCGCGCCAACCGCAAGGACTCGGCGTTCAAGAACCTGCAGTCTAAGATAGCCAACGGCTTCCGCCGCAAGATGACCGGCGACACGGCCACCGACACCGGTTGCCCGCTGAAGGTGATGTGGACCGATTATGCGAAGCAGCTTCCCTTCTTCGACGGCATGCACCGCTTCCTGCCCGCGCTGATGATATTGGTGGACGGCAAGTTCTGCGAGATGCCCGTGCAGCATTTCCCCCGCATCGCCGGAGTGTCGAAGTATCACCTCTACAACCGTCTGGTGTCGCCCTTCATGGACTGCTTCGCCTACCGCTGGATGAAGAAGCGCTTCATCCGCTATGACATAGACCAGACCAACACCGGCTTAAACATCGTTCCTTAGCATGAGCCTCTCGCAGTTGCTGATATACGGCATCGGGTTCCTGGCGCAGGGTTTCTTCTCGGCGCGCATCCTTGTGCAGTGGATTCTGTCGGAGAAGGCCAAGAAAGTGCTGTCACCCTCCATATTCTGGGTCCTGAGCATCTGCGGCGCATACCTGCTGTGCATCTACGGCTGGCTGCGCAACGATTTCTCGATTGTATTAGGCCAGTTCATCAGCTACTACATATATCTGTGGAATCTGAACATGAAGGGTGTGTGGAAACGTATACACGTCATACTCCGCGTGCTGCTGCTGATCACCCCCGTCATAGCCATCTCGTATGTGGCCGGTGACGCCCAGAGGTTCATGGAGCATTTCTTTAACGTCCAGGGCATTCCGATGTGGCTCATCATCTACGGCAGCGCCGGGCAGGTGCTGTTCACGCTGCGATTCATATACCAATGGTTCGTGAGCCGCAAGGACGGCGAATCGGTGCTTCCTCCCGGCTTCTGGATCATCAGCATCATCGGCTCGTCCATCATCGTGTCGTACGGATTCATACGCCACGACCCGGTCCTGATTCTCGGCCAGTCGTTCGGCCTGATATCCTACGTGCGCAACCTCATAATCGGCCATAAAGCCGCCAAACGCGAAAAAGTAAAAGCCGAAACGCAAGAAGATCGACAACATTAAGGCACGGTCAATAAAGCATTTACGACGGGGCGCAATGTTAAAAATTTAATTTTTTTGTATAAAATTTTGTTACAACCGGAATTTTTGCTTACCTTTGGGCGTTGAAACCAATGCTAAAGGCAGGCGCAATATCAGTTACCCGGTTCTCAGGCAAGAAGTAACAACATAACGCTTAGTAATTTACATGCCACGGGCGACTATGGCATACCGATGCTTTTTTAACTAACACAATAACGCATGAAACAAACATTACTACTTGGCGCAGCCGTATTGATGACTGCACAGTACATGAACGGTGAACTGACACCCACCAAGATGGAGGACGCACAGTTCACGTGCATCTCCGCCGACGGCAAGATGGCAGGCTCCGACCTCATGGGACGGATCACATTGGTAAATCCTCAGAACGGCAAGGTTCTGTACAGCTACCCGGAGACGGTGGACGACATGACCGCCTATACCCTGAGCAATGGCAACGGTCAGGGCATCTCGGACACAGGTGTGGTTCTGTGCACACGAAATGACAACGACGTGTGCTGGTGGAAAGCCGGCGAGTTTCACTCTCTTGTACCCCTTGTCACCGATGATGCGGTCACTAACGGAGTTAACGGCATCACACCCGATGGTCTGACCATCTGCGGTTATTGCGGCCTCAAACCCATGTCGACCGACGACAGCCTCACCCCTATGTCCGTGCCTGTGATATACAAGCTCAAAAGCGACGGCACGTACACCGAAGCCATACAGCTTCCCTATCCCGAGAGAGATTTCACGGGCCGTGTCCCCCATTATGTGATAGCCACGAACATTTCGAATGACGGCCGCGTCATCGCGGGTCAGGTTCTGGATTACTCGGGAGCCATGCCGCAGCCGATTCTGTGGAAACTGAACAGCAACAACGTCTGGACCTACGAGACATTAGGCATCGACCAGCTCAACCCGGACCATGTAGTGTTCCCGCCGTTCCCCGACATCGAGCCCAAAATGCCTCAGGCAGAGAATTTCATGAGCCCAGAGGGATTAGCGGATTACAACGAGGCTTATCAGGCCTGGGCAGCAAGCGGATACACCGGCGAAATGCCGGAATACACCGACTATATGACGGATGAGGAACTTGCCGCCTACAATGCCGCAATGGCCAAGTACAATGAGGAAATGGCGGTATACCAGCCTCTGGCAGACGCTTTCAACGAGGTCTGGTATTCCTTCCTGGATTCGGGCAAGGGCACGATTTTCGTATTCAATTCCACTTCACTGAGTCCCGACGGCAAGCTGTTGATGCAGATGGAGCAGAAGGAGATTCCGACCGATGACCCGATGTCCTGGTTCCCCACCGTCACCAAGTACGGCACTGCCGTGTTCAATCTGGAGAACGGGAAGTACAAATCGTATGGGGTGGGCCAGAACAGCCAGCCGTCGCGGATTATGGCCGACGGCACCGTCATAGGTTCGGTGCAGGACGAAATGCTGGGCACACGCCGCGCCACCATCTACAAACCCGCCGACTGGGCTACTGACAATGCCCCCGAATTCGGCTGGCTTGACGAGTATGTCAAGACCAAGAACTCCGAGATATACGACTGGATGAAGGCCAACATGTGCGCGGATTTCGAAGTAGAAGACTGGGATGGAAATGTCACTACCTATAAAAACGTATGGTTCACCGGCTTCCCATTGGCCACTCCCGACATGAACACCATCATCTCCACACAGGAGAACACGTTCGACTGGAGCACGGAGGCAATGGCATTCGGATTCTGCATGCCGTTCCAGGAGACATCGGGCATCCGTGACGTAGCCGGCGAGGGCAACATGACCGTCAAGGCACAACGAGGCGGCATGATCGAGCTGCAGGGTGTCCGGAACGTTAAGGTCTATGACGCACAAGGCCGTCTCGTTTACGACGCCGAGAACGTCAACGGTTCGGTCAGCACTGGCCTGAAAGGTGTCTGCATAGTACGCGCCACGGGCATGGACGGCGACGTCAAGACCATTAAGGTGAATTTCTGATTCGATTCGAACTAATCAGACATAACTGGGATGCGCCGGGCGTAAGGATTCCGGCGCATCCTTTTCTTTTTACATGAAAACAGCTCCAAGGGAGGTCCGAAATATGTTGAAAAACACTGAAACACCGCACATTTTTGGTAAATTGACAAAAAAATTGTAATTTTGCAGTTGCTATTTGCATAAGGGCGCCTCGGAGCAACGCAAATCAGCATCAAGATGGAATACAAGCCTCTGTAGTTCAACGGATAGAATAGAAGTTTCCTAAACTTTAGATAGGGGTTCGATTCCCCTCGGAGGTACCCGATATAAACAGGACCAAGAATCGACGACAGCGTGGGAAAGTTTAGCGCATACAAGGTTGATCTCGCCGGCAAGGCCGACGGGCACTACGAGCAGGATTTCGTGATCGACAAGACGTTCTTCGAGAATATGGAGAACAACGACATCCTGTGGTCGGACGTGCATGTCCATCTGGACATGGACAAGCGCAACGACGCGTATCATTGCGTGTTCCACTGCAAGGGAAAGCTTCAGATACCGTGCGACCGCTGCCTCGACCCTATGGACCACGAGATCGACACAGAGTATAAGGTGACCGTTAAATACGGCGACGACTTCGACGACGGCGCCGACAACCTGCTGGTGATACCCTACAGCAACAAGTACCTGAACGTGGCGTACATGCTGTACGACACCATCGTGCTGACCATCCCCATCCGCCATGTGCACGCCCCCGGCAAGTGCAACCGCGCCATGCTGGACGCCCTGCGCAAGCACCGCGGCGCCGGCGCCGACGACACCGACGACGAGGAGGTGGAGGAAGTGCGCGACCAGGCACGAAGCGAGGCCGAAGCCGATATGAACGAAGACTGACCCCCTCCCCTCACGATTAGATAACATAATAAAAAACTAAATAGAACAATGGCACATCCTAAACGCAGACAATCGCATACCCGTACGGCGAAACGCCGCACCCACGACAAGGCATTGATCCCCACCATCGCACTGTGTCCCAACTGTGGCGCATGGCACGTGTTCCACACTATATGCCCCGAGTGCGGATATTACCGCGGCCGTCAGATCATCGAGAAATAATTCCTCTCCCAACGGCAACACACCTCAAAGCATAAAGCAGAAACCCAGACAGAGACATGACACACGCAAAGATCAGCGGCATAGCATCGTATGTACCTGAGGACATACTCGACAACGAGATGTTGTCGAAAATGGTGGATACCAACGACGAGTGGATCACCACCCGCGTGGGCATCAAGCAGCGTCGCATCCTTAAGGACGAAACCAAAGGCTCGAGCTATATGGGCACCGAAGCCGTCAGGAAACTGTTGGCACGTACCGGCGCTCAACCCGAAGACATCGAATTGCTGATATGCGCCACCTCCAATCCGGACTACCGTTTCCCGTCGACAGGATCGATCATAGCGCATGACTCTGGCCTCGTGAACGCATACGCCTACGACATACAGGCCGCCTGCGCCGGATTCATCGTCTCCATGCAGGCCGCACGCGCCTATATCCAGGCCGGCCTCTACAAGAAGGTGATAGTGGTATGCGCCGAGAAGATGTCGAGCATGACCGACTATCAGGACCGCGCCACCTGTCCGCTGTTCGGCGACGCGGCAGCCGCCGTGTTGGTGGAACCCACCGACGAGAACGTCGGCGTGATGGACGGTGAATTCCATGTGGACGGCGAGGGCCTGCCTCACCTGCTGATGAAGGCCGGCGGTTCGGCCAAGCCCGCTACCGAACAGACCGTCAGGGACCGCGAGCATTACGTTTACCAGGAAGGCCGCATCGTCTACAAGAACGCCGTGCGCGACATGCTCAGCTCGTCGCAGTCCGTAATGAAGCGCAACAACCTGTCGGTAGACGACGTGGACTGGTTCGTGCCCCATCAGGCCAACCTCCGCATCATCGAGGCCGTGGGCGGTCGCATCGAAATCCCCGAGGAGAAGACCCTGGTCAACATCCAGCATTACGGCAACACTTCAGCCGCTTCGATACCCTTGTGTCTCGACGAATTCCGTCACAAGCTCAAGAAGGGCGACCGCATCGTGATGACCGCTTTCGGTGCAGGTTTCACATGGGGCGCGATGTATCTGGTCTGGGCATTCGATACGCCCGAGGACTGATCCGACGGAGTTCACTCTCAGCATAAGCATCAGGAGGGTGTGTCAAAATTACATGTTTTGACACACCCTCTATCGCATATTTTGATTCCGGCGCGCGAACATTGCGGCCGCGCCTTGGGTTTTATCTATGAGTATGTTCCGTGACCGTGCGGCCCGGAACACATCCCCGATATAAAAACCCATACGACTATGAATACAGAAGAAACAACACGGGAAGAAGCCATGATCAACGCCGACGGCACTCCCGCAGCGATAGAAGTTACGACAGAACCCGCGGCACAGACCGCCGACGTGGCCGAAGGACACCGCGCCGGTTTCGTCAACATCGTGGGCAACCCCAACGTAGGCAAATCCACGCTGATGAACAAGCTGGTGGGCGAACGCCTCAGCATCATCACCAGTAAGGCCCAGACCACGCGCCACCGCATCATGGGCATCGTCAACACGCCGGAATACCAGATAGTATATTCCGACACTCCCGGCGTGCTGAAGCCCAAGTACAAGCTGCAGCAATCCATGCTGGAATTCTCGGAAGGCGCCCTCACGGACGCCGACGTACTGGTATATGTGACCGATGTGGTGGAGGATCCGGAGAAGAACAAGGATTTCCTGGACCGCGTGGCCAAGGAGAAGGTACCGGTGCTGTTGGTGATCAACAAGATCGACCTGATCAAGAACCAGGCTGACCTTGAGGCCCTGGTAGACAAGTGGAAAGACCGCTTGCCCAAGGCCGAGATATTCCCCACATCGGCCACCGAGGACTTCAATGTCAACAACCTGCAGAAACGTATCGTGGAATTGCTGCCCCCGTCGCCGCCATTCTTCGGCAAGGACGCGCTGACCGACAAGCCGGCCCGCTTCTTCGTAACCGAAACCATCCGCGAAAAACTACTGCAGGACTACGACAAGGAAATTCCATACAGCGCCGAGGTTATTGTGGAGAAATTCGAGGAGAAGGAGAATTCAATCCACATCATGGCCGTGATATACGTGGAGCGCGACTCGCAGAAGGGCATCATCATCGGCAAGGGTGGCGCCAAGATCAAGAAGGTAGGCATCCAGGCCCGCGAGGACATAGAGAAATTCTTCGGCAAGAAGGTATATCTGGAACTTTTCGTCAAGGTGGAGAAAGACTGGCGCAACAAGGAGAAGAAGCTGCGCGAGTTCGGATATATGGAATAATGCGACTCTTAAGGAGTGTATTTCACAAGGACTGTAACTCACAAGGATTACGATGAGTAAGTTAATAGCAATAGTAGGGCGGCCGAACGTGGGCAAATCGACCCTGTTCAACCGTTTGACGCAGACCCGCAAGGCCATCGTGGACGACACGGCGGGCACCACCCGCGACCGTCAGTACGGCAAGGTGGACTGGTGCGGCCAGGAGTTTTCCATCGTGGACACGGGCGGCTGGGTCGTGAACTCGGACGACGTGTTCGAGGAGGAGATCAACAAGCAGGTACACATCGCCATCGAGGAGGCGGACGTGATTCTGTTCGTGGTTGACTGCACCACGGGCGTCACCGACCTTGACGACAAGGTGGCTCAGATACTGCGCCGGTCCAAGAAACCGGTGATTGTGGTGGCCAACAAGGAGGACGTGGGACAGGCCCGCTACAACGTGGCTGAATTCTACAGCTTCGGCCTTGGCGATCCCATCGAGGTGTCGTCGGCCAACGGCTCGGGCACAGGCGACCTGTTGGACGAGATTGTCAAGGACATGCCCGAAAAGGAGGACGAGGAGGAAACCGACGAGAATGTGGCCAAGTTCGCCATCGTGGGACGCCCCAACGCCGGCAAGTCGAGCCTGATAAACGCCTTCATCGGCGAGGAGCGCCACATCGTGACCGACATAGCCGGCACCACGCGCGACTCCATCTATCACAAGTACAATAAGTTCGGCTTCGATTTCTACCTGGTCGATACCGCCGGCATCCGCAAGAAGCAGAAGGTGAACGAGGACATCGAGTATTACTCGGTGATCCGGTCCATCCGCGCCATCGAGGGTTCGGACGTGTGCATCCTGCTGATTGACGCCACGCGTGGCATCGAGGCGCAGGACGGCAACATCTTCGGCCTGATACAGCGCAACAAGAAGGGGCTGGTGGTGTGCGTCAACAAATGGGACCTTGTGGAAGACCGCAGCCTGGAGGCGCAGAAGCGTTACGAGGACGCCATCCGCGGCAAGTTCGCGCCTTTCACCGACTTCCCCATCCTGTTCACCTCGGCGCTGACCAAACAGCGCATCTACAAGGTGCTGGAGACCGCCGTGCAGGTTTACGAGAACCGCCGCCGCGTCATCCCGACCGCCAAGCTGAACGAATACCTGCTGGAGGTAGTGGCCGAGACGCCCCCGCCCGCCAACAAGGGCAAATACGTGAAGATAAAGTACGTGACAATGCTGAAGGAAGCGATAATACCCACGTTCGTATTCTTCTGCAACCTGCCGCAATGGGTCAAGGAGCCCTATCGCCGCTTCCTGGAGAACCGCATCCGCGATCACTGGGACTTCCACGGCACCCCCATCTCCATCTTCATGCGCGAGAAATAACTACGGATTCGGTGCGTTCAGGATTTCGATCTGCTGGCGCACCGATTCTTCGTGTATGGCCGAGAGGATGACGCGCATGAACTCGGGGTCGAGGCCCATCGTCTCGCCGGCCTGGATGCGCGTGTCCATGATGTCGCCGTAACGGGCCGGTTGCACAGCAAGCATCCGGTGCTCTTTCTTGTACCGCCCTATCTCGCGACTCACCTCCATGCGGCGGTTCAACACGTCAAGCAGCTCGCTGTCGATCTTGTCTATCTGTCGGCGCAGCATGTCGAGGCTTTCGGTGGTACCGTTGGACTCGCGCACCACAAGGCCGTCCAGTATTCGCTTCAGCTCCGCCGGCGTTACCTGCTGGCGCGCGTCGCTCAACGCCACATCAGGGTTGCAGTGACTCTCGATGATGAGTCCGTCGAAGCCCATGTCGAGGGCCTTCTGCGACAGCGGGGCAATCAGCTCCCGCTTGCCGCCTATATGGCTCGGATCGCAGATGATGGGCAGCTGCGGGTAGCGACGGCGCAGCTCCAGAGGAATCTGCCATTGGGGCATGTTGCGGTACAGATGCGCGCCGTATGCGGTGAAGCCGCGGTGTATGGCGCCTAACCGCCGCACTCCGGCGTTATACAGACGCTGCAGCGCCCCTATCCATAGCTCCAGATCGGGATTGACAGGATTCTTTACCAGCACCGGTCCCTGAAACTTGCGCTCGGCAAGCGCGTCGGCAATTTCCTGCACGGCGAAAGGATTGGCCGATGTGCGTGCGCCTACCCACAGAACATCGATACCGCCGTCAAGAGCGCATTCCACATGATGACGTGTGGCTACCTCGGTGGCCGTCTGCATACCGGTCTCTTCCTTGACGCGGCGCATCCACGGAATGCCGGCCTCGCCTACGCCCTCGAAACCGCCCGGGCGTGTGCGCGGCTTCCACAATCCTGCGCGGAATATCCCGATGCCGTCGGCTGCAAGTTCCCGCGCCGTGGCAAGCATCTGCGCCTCGCTCTCGGCGCTGCACGGGCCGGCTATCACTAACGGACGCCTCCCTTCCAATGCTTTTCCGGTAAACAACGGCTCCAATTCTTTCATTTCGCTATCTGCCATACCCCAAAATTACTGCTTTTCCCGATTTTTTCCAACAAAGTTGCTGTTTTTGCCACGATACTGCAAGTTTCTTGCAGTGGTTTATAAAAATTTAAGAATAAAAAAGTGCTGAAAATTAGCATTGAGCCGCATTTTATTGTAACTTTGTGAATGCAAAGATGCCGGACCTGCCTGCCCAATCAGAGGAGCCGGACGGCATAATAAATTTGATAACTAAATAATACAAAATATATGGCAGTAAAGAAGAAAACCTCCAAGGAAGCGGCCGGCGGTCCGTTGAACGACCGCGCGCAGAAGCTGAAGGCTTTGGGCGTGACCATGGAGCATCTTGAGAAGGATTTCGGCTCGGGCGCGGTGATGTGCCTGGGCGACGACAAGATACAGAATGTGGAGGCCATCTCCACGGGTTCACTGGGCCTTGACTATGCCCTTGGCGTAGGTGGTGTGCCACGCGGCCGAATCACCGAGATATACGGTCCGGAATCGTCGGGTAAGACCACCCTGGCCATCCACGTGATAGCCGAGGCCCAGAAAGCCGGCGGCATCTGCGCCATCATCGACGCCGAGCACGCCTTCGACCGCTTCTATGCCGAGCAGCTCGGCGTGGACGTGAACAGTCTGTGGATAGCACAGCCCGACAACGGCGAGCAGGCCCTGGACATCGCCGAGCAGCTGATCAACTCGGGCGCCATCGACGTACTGGTGGTAGACTCCGTTGCCGCGCTGACGCCCAAGGCCGAAATCGAGGGCGAGATGGGCGACAAGAACGTGGGTCTGCACGCACGCCTCATGTCGCAGGCCATGCGCAAGCTGACCGGCGTAATCTCCAAGACACGCACCTGTTGCATCTTCATCAACCAGATACGCGAGAAGATAGGCGTGACGTTCGGCAACCCCGAGGTGACCACCGGCGGCAACGCGCTGAAGTTCTACAGCTCGGTGCGCATCGAGATCCGTCCCAGCAGCGTCATCAAGAAGGACGACACCCCCATTGGTCGTCTGGCCAAGGTGAAGGTGGTGAAGAACAAGGTAGCGCCACCCTTCATGAAGGCCGAGTTCGACATCATGTTCGGCGAGGGCATCAGCCGCTCGGGCGAGATTGTGGACCTTGGCGTGGAATACGGCGTGCTCAAGAAATCGGGCGCATGGTTCAGCTATAACGGCACCAAGCTCGGACAGGGCCGCGACGCGGTAAAGAATGTGATAGCCGAAAATCCCGAACTGGCCGAGGAGCTGTCGAAGCTCATCATAGCCAAAATGAACGAGGCGCGCGACTCGAAGCGCAAGCCGGGCAATCCGTTCCTGCCCAATCCGGACGCCAAACTCGTTGAGGAAGACATGGAGCGCGAGGACGAATCGCTGCTTGACCGCGAGGCAGCCGATTCCGACGCGCCGGAAGACCTGTTCGGCGACGACTTCGACGACATCGACATCGGGAAGTAATAGTTTAAAAAGTTGAAAGAGTTGAAAAAGTTAAGAGGAATGTGAAGACTACACTATTCTCTTAACTTTTTAACTTTCTAAACTTTCTCAACTTTTTAACTCTCTACACTTTCTTAACTAAAACGCGCTTCCGTCAATATGGCGGAAACGCGTTTTGCACATTTAAGAAAAAAAGATTAATTTTGTAACTGAGAAGCAACGACTTGCGGCGCGGAGGGAGTCCTTAGCGCTCCAATCGTGATATAAAGGCATGAAGATTAAGCAGATATACAACCCCAAGAAGGTATACGACGGATGGTTTGAGAGTTACTTCATCAAGCCGTGGATACGTCACTACGCCGACTTTGTGCACGGAGAGAGTGCGGGCGACTGCCTGCGTTCGCTTCTGGCGTGGCTGGTGATGACGCTTGGTCTGGCCGGTCTGCTTATGGGACTTGTGGGCCTGATGGGTCCGGAAGTAGGCTTCGCGTGCCTGAAATGGATAGGCATCGCATGGCTCGCGGCCTCGGCGATTCCCTTCATCGCGTTGCTGGCGCGCACGTTCAACGGTGCCGAGGCGCAGCCCAGACATCCCAAGTTCTTAGGCATCGACTCGCTGACCGTGCTCAGCGCGCTGCTGTTCTTCATATTCGGCGTGCTGCTGATGTACACCACCCTTCATTCCGAGACACTTCATGCCCCCGCCGGCACCCCCGAGGACGACGGGAAGGTGCCGACAGACACAGTCTACGAGGAGGCCCTGTTCACATACCAGAACCCGGTGATAGACACGGCCGCGACCGTGACGGACACGATGACCGACCTGTCCGACCCCGACCTTGTGACGCCCGACGAGAGCTTCGATCCAACCATCGAGCCCGACCCGTCGAACCCGGCCCCGCAGGATACGGTCAATTACTTCTGACTAATGAATATAAACGAAAACAAAGGAGATAAGATATAATGGCAAACCATGAACTGAGCGAGCACGAGATAGTTCGCCGCAACAGTCTGAAAGCACTGCGCGACATGGGCGTCGAGCCCTATCCGGCCGCGGAATTCCCGGTGACGGGCCACAGCGCTGAAATCAAAGAGAACTACAATGACGACGCGGAGGCGCGTCAGGTCAGCATAGCGGGCCGCGTGATGTCGCGCCGCATCATGGGCAAGGCTTCGTTCATGGAGCTGCAGGATTCCGAAGGCCGCATCCAGGTGTATGTGAGCCGCGACGACCTCTGTCCCGGCGAGGACAAGGAATTGTACAACACGGTGTTCAAGAAGCTGCTGGACATAGGCGACTTCGTGGGCATCACCGGCGAGGTGTTCCGCACCAAGACTGGCGAGATTTCGGTACACGCCCGCTCGCTGACGCTGCTCAGCAAGAGCCTGCGCCCGCTGCCCATAGTCAAGATGAAGGACGGCGTGGCATACGACGCCTTCACCGATCCGGAGCTGCGCTACCGCCAGCGCTACGTGGACCTGGTGGTGAACCCCGGCGTGCGCGACATTTTCATCAAGCGCACCAGGATGTTCAACTCGATGCGCCAGTACTTCAACGAACACGGATTCTTAGAGGTGGAGACTCCGGTGCTTCAGGCCATCCCCGGCGGTGCGGCGGCACGTCCGTTCATCACGCACCACAACGCGCTGGACATCCCCCTGTACCTGCGCATCGCCAACGAGCTGTACCTGAAGCGCCTTATCGTGGGCGGATTCGAGGGCGTGTACGAATTCAGCCGCAACTTCCGCAACGAGGGGATGGACCGCACCCATAACCCCGAGTTCACCTGCATGGAGATATACGTGTCGTACAAGGACTATAAGTGGATGATGAACTTCACTGAGAAGATGCTGGAGAAGATAGCGCTGGACGTGAACGGCACCACCAAGGTACAGTTCGGCGACCATGAGATAGACTTCAAGCCCCCGTATCCCCGCGTCACCATGCGCGACGCCATTCTGGAGCACACGGGCTTCGACATCGACGGCAAGAGCGAGGACGAGCTTCGCGACTTCGCCCGCAACAACGGCATCGAGGTGGACAACACCATGGGCAAGGGCAAGCTCATAGACGAGATTTTCGGCGAGAAGTGCGAGGGCAAGTATATCCAGCCCACATTCATCATCGACTATCCGGTGGAGATGTCGCCTCTGACAAAGCGTCACCGCGAGAATCCGGAGCTGACCGAGCGTTTCGAGCTGATGGTGAACGGCAAGGAGCTGGCCAACGCCTACTCCGAGCTTAACGACCCGATCGACCAGTACGAGCGCTTCGTGGAGCAGATGAAACTTGCCGACAAGGGCGACGACGAGGCCATGGTGATAGACGCCGACTTCATCCGCGCGCTGGAATACGGTATGCCCCCCACATCGGGAATGGGCATCGGCATGGACCGTCTGGCCATGCTGATCACCGGCCAGTCCACCATTCAGGAGGTGCTTCTGTTCCCGCAGATGCGCCCCGAGAAGAAACAGCAGAGCGCCGACGCCCCGCAGGAGGAAAACCCCAAAGCATAAACGGCGATGGACTCGATGGGCAAAGTAGCGGTTATAGGCAGCGGCAGCTGGGCCACGGCATTGGCCAAGCTGTTGCTGAACAACTGCAGTCGCATCGGATGGTATTTCCATCGTCAGGACCGCATCGACGAGTTCATACGCAACGGCCGTAACCCGATGTATCTTACCGACGTGGAGTTCGACACGCACCGCATCGACTTCACTTCGGACATCAACGAGGCGTGCGGCAACGCCGACACGCTGCTGATAGTGGTGCCGTCGCCCTATCTGCTCCAGACCCTGGACGGCATCACGGTGGACATCAGCGAGAAGAACGTGGTTTCGGCCGTGAAGGGCATTGTGGGCGACACGGACATGATTGTCACGGACTTCATGCGCGAGCGCTTCGGCTGCCGCGAGGACCGCACCTTGGTTATAGGTGGCCCGTGCCACGCCGAGGAGGTGGCCTTGGGACGCCTGTCGTACCTGACCATCGGATGCCATGACGAGACACGCTGCCGCGACTTCGCCGGCCTGCTGGCGGGCAAGAAGATGCGCACCATCCTAAGCCAGGACGTGAACGGCATCGAATATGCCGCCGTGCTCAAGAACGTGTACGCCATCGCCGCCGGCATAATCAGCGGCATGAAGACGGGCGACAATTTCCTGGCCATGACCGTGTGCAACGCCATCCGCGAGATGGAACGTTTCGTGGACTCCGTCGCTCCCGTGCCGGGCCGCGACATCTGCAAGTCGGCATACCTCGGCGATCTGCTCGTCACCGCCTATTCCAAGTTCAGCCGCAACCACTTCTTCGGCTCCATGATAGGCCGGGGCTACAGCGTCAAGGCCGCGATGATGGAGATGGAGATGGTGGCCGAGGGTTACTACGGCACACGCTGCATACACCGGATCAACCAGAACGGCCCGAAGGTGGACATGCCCATCCTCAACGCCGTGTACCGCATATTGTACGAGAATGAAAAGCCCGCGCAGGCCATCAAGCCGGCGGCCGCCTCGTTCACGTAAGTTAATAATCGGTAAAAACGCGCCCTGACGCGGATTGAGACCGTGCCGTGGGTGTTATTACTGATACACATTGACATTGAAATTACTATTGTATAAAAAACATAATTATGAGAAGCATTGAATTGAACATCGACGATGCGAAATATTTCGCCGAAAAGGAATACGAGGCACTGGGTGCCGAGGCAACGGCCGCACTGACCACCCTGGAGGAGGGCACAGGCGCCGGCAACGATTTCCTGGGCTGGCAGAAGCTTCCGAGCGAAATGCCGGCCGAACTGGTGGAGCGCATCGAAAAGACGGCTGCGCGTCTGCGTCAGAACTGCGACTACGTGGTATGCGTAGGCATCGGCGGCTCCTACCTTGGCGCCAAGGCCGTGAACTCCGCGCTGGCCGACAACTTCGAGTTCTACTATGCACCGAATCCCGGCGAGCCCAAGGTGCTGTATGCCGGTCAGAACATCAGCGAGGACTACACCGCACAGCTGGAGAAACTGCTGACGGGCAAACGCTTCGGTATCATCGTGATCTCCAAGTCCGGTACGACTACCGAGCCGGCCATCGCCTTCCGTATCCTGAAGGAGAAGCTGGAGAAGGAGCAGGGCAAGGATAAGGCCAAGGACCTGATCGTGGCCATCACCGACGAGAAGAAGGGCGCGCTGCGCACCATGGCCACCAACGAGGGCTTCGAGACATACGTGATTCCCGACAACGTGGGCGGACGTTTCTCGGTGCTGACTCCCGTAGGCCTGCTGCCCATCGCCGTAGCCGGCCACGACATCAAGCTGCTGCTGAAGGGCGCCGCCGACATGGAGAACACCACCCTGCACGCATCCCCCTCCAACCCCGCGCTGACATACGCACGCCTGCGCAACGCATTGTACCGCAGCGGCAAGAAGATAGAGCTGCTGGTCAACTTCGACCCGCGCCTCCACTTCTTCTCGGAGTGGTGGAAGCAGCTGTACGGCGAGAGCGAGGGTAAGGACGGCAAGGGCATCTTCCCCGCAAGCGTAGACTTCACCACCGACCTGCACTCCATGGGACAGTGGATACAGCAGGGCGAGCGCAGCATCTTCGAGACCGTGATCTCCGTGGCCAAGCCCAGCGTGGAGCGTCGCATCCCCGAGGACAAGGATAATCTGGACGGCATCAACTACCTGGCCGGCAAGCGCATCGACGAGGTGAACAAGATGGCCGAACTGGGCACCAAGATGGCCCATGTGGACGGAGGCGTGCCCAACATCCGCATCGAGATCGAGCAGGTGGACGAGTACAGCCTCGGACAGCTGATCTACTTCTTCGAGAAGGCCTGCGGCATCAGCGGCTATATGCTCGGTGTCAATCCCTTCAACCAGCCCGGCGTGGAATTCTACAAGTCCAACATGTTCAAACTGCTGAAGAAACCCGGCTACTGCTAAGACACACGGGAGGCGAGGGCGGAGCTGAAGCTCCGGGCCGAAACCAACCCACACGACACAAAGCAAAAGCAACACAATAAGAAAGGCCCCGGAGCACACGGCTCCGAGGCCTTTTTAATCGGGATTAATCAGGTTTAATCGGGATTTAATCGGGATTTAATCGGGATTAATCGGGACGCAACCTGCGCGATTAGCGCGACAGCTTCATCACCATGTCGTTGCGGGCGTTGTAGAAGCCGAGTGAACCGTCGGCCAGACGGCCGTAGCCTGTGACGGTGGGCAGCAGGCGCGACAGCGCTTCCTCGGTGCTCATGTCGGGACATGCCATGCGTGTGGACATCGCGTCGCCGAACGAAATGGCGGTGTAGTCGGTGGTGAAATCACCCGACAGGTTGTTGCAGCCGGTCTCGCAGAAGTATTTGCCGTTCTTGTCGAACGTCACGGTGCGCGGTTCGTCGGCGGTCTGCTTCACGTCCTTGCCGTCAAGTTCGGTGATGCGCCATTTGCCCTCCAGCGTTGCGATGGAATAGTCCTGGTATCCCTTGCGAAGCACCATCACCTTGTTGCCGCCGCAGGTCAGGGCCACCTCGTTGGCCTTGCGCAGACCCACATAGCCTGTAGTGTTTTCCAGCGCACGCTTCATGGCGTCCTCGGTGCTCATGTCGGGACATGCCATCATAGTGGAGGCTACGCGACTGAAAGTCAGGTTACCCGCCGGCAGATCCTTGTTGAAACCGCACATCAGCCGGTTGCAGCCGGTGGTAGCCACGGCCCTGCCGTTCACCACGTCGAACGATATGGTGGGACCCTGGCCGTCGGCTCCGGGTGTCACGGCGTTGCCGTTTACGCTTATTACATTCCATTTTCCCGACAGACCGCCCAGGTCGATGGTCCGGGTGCTGCAGCTCGTCGTCAACATCAGCGCGCAGAGCGCCATTCCGATTGTTATGCTCTTTTTCATCTTTTTTCTGGATTTTATGTGTTCTTTATTGTGTGTTCTCTATATAGACAATGCAACTCCGCAAAAGGTTGAATCGGGGCATGAAAAAAGAGAAGCGACCGAAGCCGCCTCTCCTTATATCTAATAAGTTATGCTTTCCGATTACTGGATGTACGACAGGTTGAGACCTGTGAACTCCATGTCGTTCTGTGCGCGCTTCAGCAGCGACGGGTCGAGCTTGACGGCCTGCTTCAGGTTCTGGATGGCGCTGTTCTGCGAGCCGGTGCGTGCTGCGGTCACGGCCTTCAGATAGTAGGTGGTGGCGTTGGGAGCCTTGATGTCTTCCAGAATCTTGTTGGCGCCTGTGTAGTTCTTGGCCAGGATGTTTGCGACGGCGGCATTGTTGGTCTTGGCGTCGCCGAAGGCGTTGAGTGCTTTCTGCAGGTCTCCCTGGTTCAGATAGTACGTACCCATGGCGTCTGCGCTCTCGGGCACGCCTGCGGCTGCGCCGAAGTATTCGTTAGCCTTGCTCATGTCGTTGTTGATCATGGCTACCAGACCCATGTTCATCATCGGCTCCTTGGCCTTGGGGTTGATGCGGAGGGCCTGCTGCCAGTTGGCTGCGGCGCCGCTGTAGTCGCCGGCAACATACTGGGTGTCGCCCAGGTTGTTGAACGCGCGGTAGTCCTCGGGATGGAGCTCGGCGGTGCGGTTGTACACCTCCATCTTCTTCATGTTGTCGTTGGTGAGGGTAGCGATGTACAGCATCTCGTCAACGGTCAGTTTCTGGGGATCGTTGTTGAACAGGTTGACGAGTTCCTGATCGGACTTGCCGATGGTGTTGATGGTGGCCATCACGCGGCTGTAACGCAGCTGGGGCAGGATCTGGTCGGCCAGCTCGTCGAATACCGACGACAGGTTGCGGATCTCACGCTCGCGGTCCTGGGGATCGGGATACATGCGGAGCACGGACAGAATCAGGTCCTTGTCCTGGATGTTGCTCTTCTCCACCAGCTTCTCGAATCCTTCCCAGTCCTCGGGGGTGAAGCTGGAGGTCAGCTCGCCGAATTCGGTGATGCGGTCCTTCTTCAGCTGGTTCTCCATATAGCTGGTGGTGTTCTTCTCGCGCTTCTCGGCCAGGCTGGTGTTGAATTCCAGCGAGCCTTCGGGGCTGGCGAACGAGTTGATGGTGATGCCGGCTATTTCCTGATTGGCGGCCTTGTTGGCTTCCATCAGCTTTTTGTTCAAGTCGATGTAGTCGGCCTTGTCAATCTGGTTGTTGCGGATATTGGCCTGGTTGATCAGGAAGTGAATGTCGGCGCTGTATTTCTCGGTGATCACCTTCTGGAAGTTGTCCTTGGCTACGGCGGGAGTCACGCTCTTGCCATTGGCCAGTGTGGAAGTGGCTATTACGCCGTAACCCACCTTGACGCGGGGCAGCTTATAAGTCTTGCCTTTCTGGTCGACGTTGAAATCCAGATACAGATCGGAGTGAGCCATTTCGGGACGGTAAGGAATGGTGAAGGGAATGGTCACCATGCCGCCGTTGACGTAGCTTACCTCCTGGCCGTTGGCGCGTACATCCTCGCCCTGGAACACTACAGGAGTGGCCGTAGCCTCGCTTGTGGCGCCAGCGGCGGTCCACTGCAGCACGGGCACTGCCGTTACCTTGGCGTTCTTAACCATGAATTTGGCAGGAATAGAACCCTTGATGGTGCCGGGCACATTCTGTCCGACCGTCTCCAACGGCGTCGGAACCGTCGTGAAGTAATCACTCTGGAACTGCTGTAGCTTCTTGCTGCAACCCCCTGCTACCAGGGCGCATCCTACGGCAGCCACCATTAATACACTTTTGTTCATAGACTATGATTTGTTTTAAACGTTCTGTCAATTATCCATCGTCTGCATGCAGTCGTCACGCTCCATGCAATGCCTGCTTTGAGCGTCGTTTTCCCCTTTTTTAACTTATATACACTAAGGGATGGTAAAGATACAGAAAATTCACGAACCGACAAAATCAAACATACCCTTATGCCAAAAATTCTTATCAGCACCCCATCTTCACATCGGATGTATCCGGCCCAAAAAACGGCTATCGATTTGTCATGAGCGGCGACTGACTCAACTCATATACATAACAAAGCAGAATAAATATATTTAATCCGCGCGGTATAGATTGCCTTCATTCGCGCGGATTTTTGTATTTGTAACTAAAATCCGATTTTCAAATTCTGACCTTGACATGGAAACCTCTCACAACCCTTTCGCACGCCCGCTCTACATAATGACCAAACCGGTAGGGTCTACCTGCAATCTGGCATGCAAGTATTGCTATTATCTTGAGAAGAACAATCTGTACAAAGACCGTAAGCCTGACCGGAGGTTCATAATGACCGATGAATTATTGGAGAAATTCATAAAGATGTACATCGAGTCTCAGACCATGCCGCAGGTGCCGTTATGCTGGCACGGCGGCGAGTCGCTGATGCGTCCCGTGTCTTTTTACAAGAGGGTGGTGGGCGTATCCATCGACGGGCCGCAGGAATTTCACGACGAATACCGCAAGAACAAGATCGGCGCCCCCTCCTTCCACAAGGTGATGCAGGGAATAAACCTATTGAAAAAACATGACGTGGAATGGAACGCGCCGGCCGTGGTTAACGATTACAACGCCGACTACACGCTGGAAAACCGCTTTGCCCGCACCGTCAATGGCGAGCCGGCCCTGAACTATCTCTGCGCCGGCTACCTCCAATACTTTGAACACGTGGCTCCATACATGGACTTCATGGCCAACGAGCTGAAGAACCAGCGTCCTCCGGCTAAAATCATGAGCCATATCGCCGACATCAAGGCTTAGACATAAAAAAACTCCGTTCAGCCGATAGCCGAACGGAGCCTGGTCCAATAGCCAAGTCCTTATTTTTTACCCGATACTGCCGGGACGAGCCGCATCGCAACTCCGCCGCCGGGAGCGAGATATTGCTTCAAACGCGTCCTGGAGTTGACCTTTACCTTACGGATTCTGTAAGCCTGCGGATTCGTGTCCCAATGGGCATCGGGAGCATCCTCGTAAATAGCGGCCTCGTATGTCTGTCCCTTGGGGAGAAAGCTGAAATCGATAGACGCACGGCGTGCCGTGTCATCGGTAATCGCCCCGACATACCAGTCGTCGGAATGCTTGTCCTGACGCGCCACGGTGATGTATCGGTTAGGTTCGGCCTCAAGATAGCGCGAGTCCTTCCAGTCTACCGGAACATCCTCGATAAACTTGAACGCGTCCGGGAAACGCTCGTAATTCTCCGGCAGGTCGCAGGCCATCTGCATCGGCGAAGGCATGGTGAGATACAGGGCCAGCTGACGTGCCAGCGTGGTTCCGGCCTTCGAGGTCTTTCCTTCGCCATAATATGAAAGATCCGTCTGGAACAGACCGGGAGTATAGTCCATCGGACCGCCTTTCAGACGGGTGAAAGGCAGAATGCATGTATGACTGGGCGGATTGCCACCCATCGACTCGAACTCGCCGCCGCGAGCCGATTCCTGGGCCAGCCAGTTTGGCCATGTACGGGCCAGACCTGTCGACCTGGGAGCTTCATGGCTATCCACCATTATCCCGTAATCTGCGGCCCGTTTGGCCACATCCAGGACATGATCGACCATCCATTGCGAGGTGTGGTGTTCCGAACGCGGTATGATAGCTCCGACATATCCGGTTTTCACAGCATCATAGTTATTGTCCTTCATAAACCTGAAGGCACGGTCCAGCTGCAATGCGTAGTCGGCGGCGTTTGCGGCCGTTTCATGATGCATGATCAGTTTGACCCCCTTGCCCCGGGCATACTCGCGCAGTTCATCTACATCGAAATCAGGATAAGGTCTGTCAAACAGGAACTGACGGTTCTTGCGATAGCTTGCCCAGTCTTCCCAACCTTCGTTCCAACCCTCGACCAACACGCCGTCGATGCCGTGCGCGGAAGCGAAGTCTATGTATTTCTTCACATTTTCGGTATTGGCCGGATGATGTCCGTTGGAAGGAAGCTTACTGTAATCGGTCACTCCCGGCTTTGCAAGAGCATCGTTGCTGTAGGCCCATGTCTTGACTTTGCCGGTGAACATCTCCCACCACACCCCGATGAATTTCATCGGCTTGATCCAGGAAGTGTCTTCTATCTTACACGGTTCATTCAGATTGTATATCAGCTGTGAGGCGAGTATGTTCCGGGCGTCATCACTGACTATCAGGGTTCGCCACGGCGTCTTGAACGGAGCCTGTATATATGCGGCGACACCCAGTCGGTCGGGCACCAGACGCACCTTCATATCATATCCTACGGAGTCCACGTCGAGCAACATAGCGGGATAACCCGACAGAGCCGCCTCGTGGATGTTTACATACACCGGCTTATCACCCGTGGTCTTCAACAGCATCGGGGTCTGTATGGTGTTGCCGCCGGTGCGCTGTGCTTCCGAATGTCGCTTATATGACTTCAAGGCATCAGCCAGACCTGTAAAGTCCGTTTCCGACCACAGGTATTCGTCGGTGTCATAATCACCCGGGATACAATAGAGCCGGTGATTGTCCGTAAAATTAAACCGGGTGTTCTCGTCCCGCACTGTCAGATAATTATTTTTCTTCTGTGCCGGCAGTTCGTATCTGAATCCGAGTCCGTCGTTGAAGAGCCGGAACCGGAGTGTCATGACTCTGTCGGCATCGTCGGAGGCCAGATGCACGGCAAGTTCCCTGAAATGGTCCCTGACCTCGGCATACTCGCCCCATACAGGTTCCCACGATCGGTCTACGGTAAGCGTATCGGAAGATACTATATGTAATCCTTGTCCAAAATCAGCCTCGTCGGCCACAAACCCCAACAGGCTTTTCTCCACCAGAGGCTTGCCTTTGTAATCCAATGCATAATATGGCGCACCACGCCCGTCAACATCGACATTCAATGTCAATGAGCCATCGGGCGAAGATATTTCGGCAGCAACGGCAGTAATACAGAATCCGGCTGCACACAATATCGCGACTGTCTTTTTCATTTGTAATCGAATCAATTGTTGATCAGAATCTTAAAACCATAAGCAGGGAGGTCGATGGAAACAGGGAGGTCGGAAACCGTATCGTCCATCAAATCCATGAACCGTGCTCCGGCGAATGCAATGGGCGTTTTGACGGTTTTGCCGATATTCGAGACATTCACCATTACAAGCAACTGTCGGTTGCCGTTTTCAAAACCTATAACAACCGCATCTGCAGAACCATAATGTTTCATCTTTCCGCCACGAGCCGTGGCCGATGCGGAGTACGCATTGTTTATGGCCGCATAGACAGCCGTAAGGTTATCGGAAAATTTCAGGTCTCTGTGAGAGTTGGTGAAAAAAGAGAGTTTTCCCTTCAGGCCTTCCACATCCATCGAAGAATAAATCATGGGCACACCACCGGAAAATGCTGCAAGCACGTATGCAGCCACCGTGCCGTCCGTGCCGCCGTACATGGTGTCTACTGAATTTTCCGAAGCCACGTCATGATTGAAGGCATAACGCATATAGTTTTTGCCCTGCACTATTCCGGCATTAAGGTCCGAGACATATTCCCCGAATCTGGATACATTGCCGTTCTTGAACATCGACGATACCGCGGACGGGAAATTCCAGTCATATACCAGACCGAATCCATCTTTCCAGAAATCGGTCTGCTGTGACTCCGCCAGCATGATGATGCCGGCATTCTCTTTTTCAAGAACGTCGATGGCTTCCTTCCAGAAATCGTGCGGCACGCCTTCGGCATAGTCACAACGGAAACCGTCGACACCGGTTTCCCGCACCCAATATGTCATGGCGTCGATCATACCGTCGCGTGTGGAGCGCACGGAATAGTCAAGCTGTGCCACGTCTCCCCATTGCTGGGTGGCAGAGATATTGCCTGCCCCATCTTTTCTATACCGTTCCGGATTGCTTACGGTCCATACATTGTCGAACGACGTATGGTTGGCCACCCAGTCGAGTATCACCTTCATTCCGTTGGCATGGGCAGTATTGACCAGGGTCTTGAAATCGTCCATAGACCCCAGCACCGGATCGATGGATTTATAATCCTTCACGCAGTAGGGCGATCCTACCGACTTGAGGACACCGGTCTGATACGGCGGCATTATCCACAGGATGTCGCATCCCATGCCGGCTATGCGCGGAATATCGGCGGCGACACGGGCAAGACAGCCCTTGTCGCCGTAGAATCGGGGATTCACCTCATAAAGCACGTCGGATGACGCATCTTGGGCCGATACGGGCGGATTGGGATCCGGTTTCGGGTCGGATCCGTCGGAGGGTGTGTCAGAACCACAAGCCGCCGCCATCATTGCGATGGCGGCGAGCATATAGGGTTTCAATCTGTCAGGATTCATTTGTCGGGTACGAGTGTGGCGTTTTCGGGATTGGCCATGATGTAATAGTCACCGCTCAGAGTTATCTGCATCGCATCGTATTGAAGTCCGGCGTTATCGTTGAAAATCAGGTTTTCAACCTCTCCGTTGCCTTCAACCGGGAATACCAGATATTCCACTCCGTCCACGGTCTCCGTAGAGCTGGCCTGCATTCCGGGCCATGCCCCGAACACTTCCTTATCGCCCCACGCATAGATATAGAACGATTGCCAGCCCGTATTATTCTGAACGTAAATCTTATAGTTGCCCGATGGTGCGGGCGGCGTAGGCGGATTTTCCGGATCGGAAGGGGTATACGTGTCGGGATCAATCTCCTTGGCCGAGTTTGAAGTCAATTCCACATATACGTCACGGTCAAGAGCGAACACCACCACGTCATCCACCTGCTTGCCGTTTCCGTTGTTCAGAATCAGATGTTCGGTCAGACCCTTGTTGCAGTTGCCTTCGCCAAGGTCGAAGTATTTGTAAGTAACTCCCTTGATAACCTGCGTGCCTGTAACAGGCATACCAGGCCAAGCTCCGTTAAGGTCGTTGACGTCGCCCCACATATAAAGATAGAGGTCGTCCCAACCGGACTGGTCGGCTACATAAATCGTGAACCCGTCATGCTTTACGTTCGAAGATGGATCGTACGGGGTTACACCGTCGGCAGTGATCTCAAGATAGAAGTCCTCGTTGAGGGTCACATTGTAGTCGGCAAGCTGCTTGCCGGCGCCGTTGTTGTTGAATATCAGATTGACGTTCATGCCTTCGTTGGCGGCTCCGGTATCGAAATACTTATAATCCACGCCATCGATAGTGACAGAACCGGTAGGCCGGATGCCGGGCCAGCCGCCGAATATCTCACCGTCGCCATAAGCATACAGGGCCAGTTCGTCGTATCCGCTGTTGTCCACCACATAGATGACGTATCCGTCATGGTCGATCTCGCCCGGATCGGCAGGCTTGTTGAAATAGTCGGCCCAGCGATATACAATCACGTTTTCCCTCTGTCCCACGGCGGGATTCTCGCGGTGAACCACAGGCTGGTTGTCCAGCGAGCGTTCCTCGCCCTGCCGGGCGTTATAGAAAGTATAGCCGTCGGCCAGGGTCTTGCCGTTGACGAAATCGGCGGGATTAAGATATACGCCGAACTTAGCGTCCGTATCGGATGCCTTCTCCAGTTGCCATCGGGGATCGCCCACGGCATCCATACCGCCGTTGAACTCGCCGACAATGTATATCTTGTCTTCGGCTCCGGTGCCCTGAGGCACTATAACCTCGAGCAGCTGGTAACCGTCGCGCAGTTCGAACCGAGGCAGCTCAATGTCGAATGTGATTTCCTCTTTAGAGCATCCTGCCAGGAGCGGGAGCATCATAAGAAGGAAAAGACTTATAAACTTATAGTTTTTCATTTTGATTTTCTAATAAATTAATAGTTAGGATTCTGGCGCAGTCCGGGGTTGACCATAAGGGCGGCCTGCGGGAGAGGATACCATTCATACTTGCGGTCGCGTCTGGCGGGGAGCTGGCGGCCGTCGTTTTCCGTAGCACGGCCGAAGAACCACCATTGACCCTGGGTGAACTTGTCGAAACGGCGCAGGTCGGTGCGGCGCCGGCGTCCTTCGTCAAGGAACTCCAGACCCCATTCGCTTAGCATCCAATCCATATCGAAAGCCGTGAAACCGGGACCCGGATTCTGGATTACATTCTGGTCGGCAGCCGAATAATATCTCTGTCGAACGGAATTCACGAGAGTTTTGGCTTCTTCCGACTGTCCGGCACGCATACGGCACTCGGCAAGAGTATAATATACCTCGGCGAGACGGAATTCCACCTGATCGGCATTACGCCAGTCCAGACCGGTGGATTCGGGATAGACGGGATAACGGAGAATACGATAGCCAGAGTTTGTCTCACCCCAACGCGGACTCATCACGGGTTCAAGATCACGTCCCAGATTCTGGAACGTTCCGACCTGGTCCACGTAAATCAACGGCTTGTCCTGCTCGTCGGCATCGGCAAGTACCTCGACACCTGTGGTATAGTTCTTCTGGGGCCCCATCGCAAAGATTCCCTGCCAGTTGCCAGCGGCGTCGCATGTGAACGGCTGCTTTCGGATATCGGCGTCGTTCATACGGTCGAACGGAGCACCCAGCTTGTCGCCGTAGTCAAACACGAAACTCTTGGGATTGGCAGTTCCGGCCCATGGCACGAGTGTGCCGGTGTTGTCCTTGGACGGCACCATACATACACAGTTCCAGCCACCCTGATCGCAGCTGTAACCGAACATCTCATCGTAATTGTAAGGCAGATATGGGGTATTGCGGTTATTGTTGGTCATCATGCCGGCCTCCATCGCGAACGCGAACACCACTTCCTGGCAGGCCTGGTTGTTGATGCCGTAGATTTCACGGTAATCCGAAACGAGTCCGTATGTTCCGTATTTGCCCTTTATGATCTCGTCGCACAAGTCGGCGCATTCCTTGTAACGGTCCACGCCGGTCCACAGCTGCGAATTGAGCAGCAGACGCATTTTGAGCATACGGTTTATGCCCTGGTTCATGCGATTGCGCGTGGCGCCGGAACCATCCTCGGCGGTAAGGTCGTCGACACATGCGTCAAGCTCGTCGGCCATGAAGTTCCATATCACCTTGCATCCTGTGTTGAAATCCTCGTCGGCCGATCCGGGAATGTCGCCGTTGGTATCCGTACACAGCGGAAGGGCGCCGCCCCAGAGCTCGAAGTTGTTGTAATAGGCCCATGCACGCATGGTGCGCAGTTCAGCGATGTACTGTTTCAATTCATCGTCAGTCACACCTAATGCCTTGGGATCCAGCTTCTCAAGATCGCCCAGCATGGTGTTGCACAGGCCGATGGTCTCCCATGCATGTTCCCATGCGCTGCGGATTATTTTCGATTCGGCGTTCCAGGTCTGGGTGGACAGCACGAATTTCTCGGCCTCATCATAACCCCATGCGCCACCGTTCCAGGTACGCCACGCCACTTGATCGGCAGGAAACTCGTTGAGATACCAGAAATACTCCAGAAATCCGCTCTGCGCGCTGGAATATATCGAGGCGACAGCCCCGTCAAGGCTATTCTTGTCCTTGTAATAGGCGGAAGAATCAATCAGGTCGAATGTCTTCTCGTCCAGGTTGGTACAGGCGGAAGCGCCCGCCAACAGCACGGCAGCCAGAAGCGTGCCGGCAATATATCTGATGGTTTTCATTGATAACGATAGATTCGGGTTTAACGGAAACGGAATGTAACGCCCAGCGTAAGCTGAGTTGCCGAAGGATATGCGCTGGACACATCCACGCCCGGAGTGATACCGGTGGACGGCACTGCGGAAGGATCGGTACCGGAATAGCCCGTGAGTGTAAATACATTCTTAGCGGATATATACACACGCAGAGAGTCGATCAGTCTACGGTTCTTGAACGGCACGTTATAGCCCAGCGTGATGTTCTGGAGCTTGAAATAATCGCCGCTTTCAAGAAAATATGAGGAAATGACGCCGCCGCCGCTCCAGGTGTCCTTGTCATCCAGATAAGCCGACCGCAACAGGTTGTCGCTGCCGCTGCCCTGCAATCCCATTCCATATTTACGCATGTTGAAGATCTTGAAGCCGAAGGCTCCCTGGAACTGCAGCGACAGGTCGAAATTGTTCCATGTCAGATTGTTGCTCCACGTCAGGAAATGCTTGGGAGCGCCGTCGCCGATGTAGCGTTTGTCCTCGGGATTGGCCAACGCGGCGTTGATTACCTCGCCATCCTTGTTGTAAACCAGCATATTGTGGTTTTCATCGGTTCCGGCATACTTGTATCCGTAGAATTGGGCGATACGGCTGCCTTCCTCCACGCGGAAGAAATATTCGCTCGTTCCTACCCCCGGCTTCTGATACAGGTCAAGATACGACGCTTCGTATATGTCGTTTGAAAGCTTGGTCAGCTTAGTGGTGCCGTATGAATAATTGATACCCATGTTCCATTTGACCGGCGTATTGTCCAGGATGTCGCCGTTCAGGGCGATCTCGATACCTGTGTTACGCGTGGTTCCCACATTTACGAGGATGTTGGAATATACGTATGGAGGCTGTGGAGCGGTATAATTGTACAGCAGATCCTGCGAGCGGCGGTCGAAGTATTCGATCGATCCGTTCAGGCGGTTGAACAGCATGAAGTCGATGCCGACATTGAAACTTGACAGTTTTTCCCAGCCCAGATTAGGATTGGCATTGCTGGAGGGACGATAACCGGTGATCCACTGTCCGTTGATCAGATAAGTGCCGGAAGCGCTGTATGTCGAAATCGACTTATAGGGATCGAAATCGCTGCGTCCCGTCATACCGTAAGAGAATCTGGGCTTAAGGCTCTGCACCACCTGGACATAATCGCGCAGGAACGGCGTATTAGCCATTTCCCAGCCGATGGATGCGGCGGGGAAAGAACCCCATTTCCTGTCGGCTCCGAACTTGGTGGAACCTTCGTGACGGATGGAAGCGGACACGAACAGCATGTTGTCCCACGAATAATTCACACGACCGAAGAAACCCACCAGAGTGGATTGGGACTTACCGGCCCACATGTTCGCCTTTCCGTCCTTGAGCCATGTACCGGCTCCGATTCCCCACCACATCGGGTCGTCGTAGGAAAAGTTGTAGTTGGTCTCGCCCATGGTTTCCCAGTCTGACCTCTGGTACGAATAACCGCCTACGAAACGAACGTCATGATGATCGTTCTTGAAGCTATAGTTCGCTATCCATTCCAGTCCGCTGGTCACCCATTTCTGATATTCGATGTTGGCGCGGCCGGCGTAACCTCCCCAATAGGACTCGCCTGAAGTAGAGGGCGTGTAATAATTACTCTTAAGGTCATTATAGTTGTAGGAATATGACAATGTGGTGCTTACACTGTGCTCGTCGTTATGCCAGATGTCGTATTTCACGTCGGCCGTGCCGAGGAGGTAATTGCGTTTTCCTTCGGAGGTGTTCACCTTGAGTTGCTGCACGGGGTTCTTGATATCGGTCGGGGAAGTAGGCTGGTAATAAGAGCCGTCCGGATTATAGACCGGGATAGTGGGGTTCATGCTGAGGGCAGTGTCGAACATTCCGTCGTCACCCCATTTCTCGTTTACGCGGCGTGCATTGATCGAAGCCGTGAACTTGAGATGTCCGTCAAGAGTATTGGCCGAGGCTGCGGCACGGCCGCCGAATTCCTCACGGCCACTGGCAATGTCAAGACCGTTGGCCTTCTTATAGTTGGTCGAGACGGTATAGTATCCGCCTGAAGGGAGGGTGCCGTCGATACCTATATACTGGTTGGTGTCGTAAGCCACGTCACGGGTTATAAGGTCGTACCAGTCGGTGCTCGCGCCATAATCATTGCCACGACGTGCAAGACGCCACTCGTACGGACTCAGTACCTCAGGCTTGCGGGTAGCCACCGATATGGCTCCGTATGAATCGTATGTGACAACAGGGAGTCCCGGGGTGCCGTTACCTTTTTTAGTGGTCACCAGAATAACACCGTTGGCGCCACGTGTACCGTAAATGGCGGCGGATGCGGCATCCTTGAGCACAGACATCGACTCGATGTCCTGCGGAGCCAGGGTACGGATGTCGCCGCCGGCCACACCGTCAATTACAATAAGCGGACCGTTGCCTGCGCTCAGCGAAGTCGCTCCGCGAATCTGTAAATCGGCCGAACCGTTGGGATTGGCGGCGGCTGTGCTGGACACATTGAGGCCGGATACCTTGCCCGAAAGCATCTCCATGGGATTGTTCATGGCGCCTTTCTGAAAATCGTCCTTATTGACCTGGACGACGGAGCTTGACACTTCACGGCGGCTGACGGATCCATAACCCACTACCACCACTTCGTCCAGAAGTTCGGAGTCCTCGGTCATGGTGGCGTCCACCACACTCTGGCCTTTTACATGTTTCTCCACCGACTTGAAGCCGACCAGACTGAATACGAGCGTCCCGTCGGACGGAACATTCTTAAGTTCGTAACGTCCGTCGATATCGGTGGCTGTAGCGATTCTTTGTTCGCCTTTGACCGAAACCGTGGTTCCTACCAAAACATCACCGTTGGAATCGTATACCGTATCTGTCACCGACATGGTTTGTCCCATCGCGGCAGGTGCCAGCAAGAATGCCAGAATCCAGATGAAACTCACCATCGAGGCCCGGAATAGCCTTGGAATAGTTTTCATTTCTTTTGATTTTTAAGTTTAGTTATTATGTTGTTTGGGTTGTATGCGTGTCATGGTCAGATTTAGAGTATGTTTTAAAATCCGCGGTAAAATTAATGTTAAAATACGTATATATTCCTACAGTCAAGTTAAAATCTAAAAAAATAAAACCGTCAGAACACTGAATGTCTGACGGTTATATACAATATACGGGTTATATTTTCAAACCGTATATCAATTGTTTATGTTCCTGATCTGCTCTTCAAAAGCATCCGGATCAAGAGATCTTTTCCGAATTTTGCTGCGGTAGGTATACACGGTGGTAAGCGAACACCGTAGGAATTCCGCTATCCTTTCGCTGTCGTAAACGCCTATGCGGATCAATGCAAGTACTCTTAATTCCGTATTGAGTCTGCTGCCCGGTTTTGGAACGATATGTTCGTCCGGACGCATTAACTGATTCACCTTTTCCACAAAGTCCGGATAAATGTTAAGCACAGCCTCGTCGAACTTATTGTAGAAATCCTTCAGGGTCTTTTCCACGATACTGTTTTCCTTGATTTTCTTCAAAAGGTCCTTCGTATTGCCTTTGATCACCAGATTGCTGAGGGTCTGCTGGTAATTTTCCAGATTTCGTATTGTCAGCGACGAATACACCATGAACAGTCCCGTGTACTCCTCCTTGATTGAGTCTGAACTTTTCAGGGCGGCGTTGGTTTCCTCGAGCTTGTGGTTCACGGCTTTCAGTTCCCTGGAGACAGCCGACAATTCTTCGTTGTGTTCATGGATTGTTTCGTTTGCCTTCCTTATTCTCCTGATTTGCTTGAGAATGAAAACAAACGCTATGGCAAGGGCTATGGAGAGCGCCGAAGACAGTATCAGCAGCCATTTCAGTCGCGTCTGCTGGGAATTCTGTTGCCTGTTATACGCAGCATCTATCACTGTCAACATTCTCGCCGACTGTGCCGTGCGCATACGTGCGGCATAAAAGTTTGCATCGTCAAAACTCTTCTGGAGATAATGCTTGGCCCGATCTATGTCTCCGTCTTTGAACAGTTCGGAGGAGAGCTCACGGAACGACATGTTTTCCTTCGTACATCCCTTTATGTCGCTGATGGCACTCAGCACAAGATATTTCTTATGATTTTCCGTATCGCCTTCCACTTTATATGCGTATGCGAGAATCGAAGCGATGATTGAATATTGGCGGCTGCCGGGTTCATATTCCGAAAGAGCATTGGTCAGCATTTTCTTGGCTTCCCGGGTCTTTCGGGCACTTATCAGGGCATTGCTGCTGTATATCACTCTATTGAACGACCCGTCCGAAGCCACCTCCGCGATAGAATCGGTATATAATTCACGCAATTCAGCATAATCCTGGGAATATCTGGTCTCATTGCTGTATTCATTCATATACTGATATAGGTCGCAATTCACGTAATAATAATATTCCAACAGAGTTGAATCAAGGTCCGCACGGTTAAATGACTCTATTTCATTCAGGGCATCGCCGAAAAGACCGGCATGACTCATCACATCGATTCTGCGCAGCTGCAGTTCCTGCTGTTTGCGGAGGTCCCGGGTTTTTCCGGCTAAATCTAAGGCCAGGCCTATATAATATAATGCGGAATCGCTTACGTATGATTCGTATTCATCTATAAGGCGGTCAGTTATTTCCCGAGTTCGCTGATTGTCTCGATTCTTGGACAGAGAATGGCGTAACGCCTTTATCTTCTTTTCCTTCGCATCCTGATAGATCTGACTTTCGGCAAGTTCCAGGTCAAGCCGCTCATAGAGCGTATTCAAGTCGTCGGAATCCTCTTCATTTCTTGACGAACATCCCACAACACATAATAGGACCAATTCGACAGCAATAATATAAAATATACGTTTCACAACCATTAACGAGCTTCATGATGATTCACAAAGTTAATATTTTATTCGGTAACTGAAAAACAAAGGACCTCGACAACCTGATTTTTAACAGGATCCAGCCCTTGCGCCTTATATTGTAATTTAGATAAATTCATTGCTATAACGTTGACATACAATAACATTTTGGCAGATTTATTTAGATTTTAGTTAGAACCTCTTTAGGACCGTTGCACAAGGGGGTATCTTTCCATAATTTTGTAACTAAAACCGACAGAACCTCATATCATGAAAATATTTATCATAATGGCCACCGTTGCACTTGCATCAACATTATCGCTGTCCGCCAGGTCAGAAACGATCGAGCGGCCGGATGTAAGAACATCTGAGAATAAAGTTGTGTATAGCGTATATCTGCGCAACTATACCAACCCGGAATCCTCGGCTACCTTCAACGACCTGCGCCGGGACCTTCCCCGAATCAAGGGACTGGGCATTGACGTGATTCATCTGCTTCCTTTCTATGAAATGGGGGTGGAACATGCCAAGGGATCTCCGTATTGCATCCGCAACTACCGTGCGGTCGATAGCCGTTACGGCACCATGGACGATTTGAGGGACCTTGTCAACGAGCTTCACGCCAACGGAATGCAGATATGGCAGGACTGGGTGGGCAACCATACGGCATACGACCATCCATGGGTAAAGCAACATCCTGACTGGTACACCGAGCGTCAGGATTTTGACGATGTCCGATCGATAAACAGCAGCAACAAGGAATTAAGGAAAGCCATGGCCGAAGAAATGCGTTTCTGGGTGGATGAACTCGGCATAGACGGATTCCGCTGTGATTTCGCACATGCTCCGGGTCGCGAATTCTGGGTTGACATCATCAATATGGTAGACCCCGACCATAAACTATATTGGCTTGCCGAAGGTGACGAGGGCGGTATCGCCAGCGATTGGATCCGTAACGAAGGCGGCCCGTTCGATTCACGATACGGATGGTCGTATTCCGAATTTCTGTACAAAGACGAATATGACCGCAAAAATGCGACCGACAGAGGGGATTTCAACAAGGCGATGTTCCATCTCGGCTATCCTGCCGACCGCGCCACGTTCCTGACCTACATTGGCTCGCACGACATTTTCCAGGGAATGAAACCACAGGTGTCCCCAAACACTCAGGACGTGATTTACGGCGACAATCTGATTCCCTTTACGGTCATGACCATGCTCGCTCCGGGCATCCCGATGGTATATATGGGACAGGATATCAATTACTCAAAACCCGGCGGCATAAGCATAATGACCGATACCGAGGCCATTGACTGGAATAAGGTGGATAAAAATTATCAGGCTTTGATAACTAAATTGATACACCTGCGGCATTCGGAGCCCGCCTTGCAGACCCTTAATGGGAAACTATTGAACCATACCACAGATAATGATTCGGTTTATGTGTTTGAACGCCGTAATGGAAAACATTCTGTGGTTGCCATGATTAATTTCTCCTATAATCCTCAGGAATTCCACATCACGTCCAAGATTATTCCTGAAAATACATATTATAATACGGAGAACGGTAAAACCGTATCCCCGTCACATGACGCCTTACGTCTGCCAGGCAAAGGTTATGCCATATTCACCAAAGACGACGCGGATCTTAAAACCGATACCTATACTGTTTCAGTCACTGTTTCCGACAGGAAATATCATTCCGGAAATCCGTTACTAAGCGTTTTCACTCCCGATCCGCTGGAAAAGAGCGGCGACATATATGTTGTAAACCGTCAGTCCATGATACCGGTTGCCGGAAAGGACCATACATTTACAACCGAGATTGAATATCTGCCCGAGTTCGGCTATATCCTGCAGATTGAATCGGATTCAAGCGATAGCAAGCCTATTTCGTTAAACGTCAATAAACTTGATAACCTCTCGTTCGAACTCAAGGAGGGACAATTGATTCATAAAGTCAAATAATTGATTTCTTGCAGATCTAATTTAAGATAGAAAAGGAGTATTGTAGTTTAGTTTTACATTAGGGTTTATTTATAAGACTGACATACATTCCTTTTCACATAGAGGCCACATCATTCACAGGCTATGATGTGGCCTCGATTCATTAAGTTTTTGTTAAATTACGGGTGGGTGAAGTATCGGAAAATTAATTTTGCTAATTTTGCGACATGGAAACACGTAATGTCAAAATATTGGTTGTCGACGACGAGGATGGAATCCGCGAGGGTCTGTGCGAGTATCTTCGCCTGGAGGGTTACGAGGCGGATGGCGCGGCAAGCGCCGAGGAGGCTCTGGCCAAAGGTATCGGAGGCTACGGGCTGCTTCTCCTTGACGTGATGATGGAGGGCATGGATGGCTTCGAGCTGGCGCGCCGCCTCAAGCAGAATCCCGACACTGCCGGCATTCCCATCATATTCCTTACGGCCAAGGACACCGACGACGATATGGTGGCGGGGCTGAGGCTCGGCGCCGACGACTATATTCCAAAACCGTTCTCGATGAAGAACGTCATAGCGCGCGTCGAGGCGGTGACACGCAGGAGTTTACGCAATTCCAAGGTCTCTGAGAATGTGCTGTGCGACCGCGTCACGCTGTCCTGCACTGTAGACGGCAACGTGGTGAAGCTTCCGCGCAAGGAATTCGAGATCCTGGCACTGCTGCTCGACAACCCGGGCCGCATCTTCACGCGCGAGGAACTGATGAAACGTATATGGCCGGAGAACGTGGTGGTGGTGGACCGGTCGGTCGACGTGCACATCACGCGCATCAGGTCGAAAATCGCACCGTACGGCAAACATATAGTGTCCCGCTCGGGATATGGCTATGGCTGGCAGGACTGACACCCGGTTTTCTTTTCAGCTGCGCATATTGCTGTTGCTGTTGGGTTCGTGCTGGCTATTGGCGGCCACGTTCATGGTGTTCCAGTATCACAGGGAGAAGGAGTACAAGACGGGGATGATGAACACGCGCCTCCAGATGCACAATGCGCGCCTTCTGGACGACCTGCGCAAAGGGGAACCGATCGGGGACATAGTGGGACGCATCAGCAGTCCGACCGAAAACCTGCGCGTCACCCTGATAGGACGCGACGGCAAGGTGATATACGACAGCAACGGTCCGACACCCACATCCGACCACAACACCAGGCCGGAGGTGCGCGCGGCCCGAGCCAAGGGCGAAGGCTACGCCTTGGAACGTGTGTCGGAGGAAGACAACACCACCTATTTCTATTCCGCGTTATCAGGCGACGACGGCATGGTGATACGCTCGGCGGCTCCATATACCCACACACTCGTGGAGTTTCTGGCCATAGACCGCACCATCCTGTTCATAATGGGTGGCCTTACCCTGTTCATCAGCATCATCGGTCTGCTGGCCACACATAAGATTACCGTAAGCATACGCCAACTGAATCAGTTTGCCGAAAAGGCCGGCAACGGCGACAGGATATACGAGGGCTATTCGTTTCCCCACGACGAGCTGGGCAACATAGCCGCCAACATAGTGAAGATATATGTGCAGCGCGACCAGCAGCACCGCGAGACCATCCGGCTTGAGCAGGACAAGGCGCGGCTAAAGAAACAGCTGACCAACAACATAAACCATGAGCTGAAGACACCTGTGGCCTCCATCCTTGTAAGCCTTGACCTGCTGGACGACCATCCCGACCTGCCGGAAGCCAGGAGACGTGAACTACTGGCACGGATACGCGGCAATGCCGACCGGCTCAGCGCTCTGCTCAAGGATGTGTCCACCATCACGCGCATGGAGGACGGCCGGGGAATGATAGACAAGAAGCGCATCGACCTCTCGGCCCTGATAAACGGAATAGTCGAGGAGGCACGGCCCCGCACCGATATGCACATATATGTCAATATGCCCCGGCTATGGATCAATGGCGACCGTATGCTGCTGGAATCAATATTCCACAACCTGATAGACAACGCCATAGCCTATAGCGGAGGCACCGAGATACACATCAGTGCCGATGACGCGGGCAATTTCAAGGTATGGGACAACGGCAAAGGGATAGACGCCAGGCATCTGCCCCATATATTCGAACGCTTTTACCGCGTTGACGACGGACGCTCCCGTTCGGCGGGGGGCACCGGCCTCGGCCTATCCATCGTGAAGAACGCCGTGGCCGTACATGGAGGCTCAATCCGGGCCATCAGCACGAAAGGCCTGCTGTTCGAGTTCAGCCTCGCCTGCTCCAATCAGAGTATCTGACTCTTTATATTACCATCGTGCAGATAGACCTTTGCGGTCTTTCGGGCTGGAATCTTAACCTTGCCGCTGATAGGCTTGCCGTTCGATATTATCGTCACTTCGGGAGCCGACTTGCGGCCGGCATTATTGGTGATATAGGCAACCGATGAATCTTTCGTATCCTGAACGGCCGTCAGTTTAGTGCCTTTGACAAATACGCGCAGTTCATCGGCCAATGAATTGTTCTGCTGTTCTTTTATCGTGGCCGATGAGGCGTTGTCGGTGATTTTAGTGTTAACCGAGAACACCGGAGCCATACCGTCGATGCTGATTCCGTCTAATTCGGCAAGGGTCGTACCCTTGAAATTGGACGCCAACAGATAGTACACGCCATCGGGATCGGGAACGATGGTTCCGTTCCAGCCCTGGGGCAGTCTGTCGGTAAGCGACACGGTCTTCCGCTTCATAGCACGTGTTGTGGAGGCATTTACGTTGGTATAATAGTTGACGTTGCGGCGGTCAACCACATCACCGGCCTTGACATCACGCTGTCTGTCGGAATAGAGGGTGTAGAGCCTGGAAGTCAGTATTGAGTTGTTGTCGGCCTGGTCGCCGAAACCCATACCCTTGTTGCCCGGAGCGGTGAAACCAAGCTCACCGTCGATGTTGACCCATTCGGAAGGGATGTCGACGAATGTCTTGCCGTCCGACACATTCCCTTCGTCATTACCTTCGTAATAAAGGGTGCGCTTCTCCTTGGTGAACGGGTCGGTCGAGATGGCCATCAGTCCTCCCTTCTCCTTAGATATTGTGGCGTCGTTGTTGGCCGTGACATAGTCCAGATATATCACGGCGTTGCCGGGCGTGGCGTATATCACGAAGCGGTTGTTTAGCGCGCCGCCGTTGGTGTTAAGCTCGCCGTTCATCACGAAGTGGTTCCTGCCTGTCTCGTATATGCCGCTTACGACAGGCATGGCATCGGCATTCTTGCCGTTCACGTCGTACCAGCCGAGGAAATTGCCGTTGTTGCCGGATCGGAACGGCACTATTATCTTGTTGTTGTCCGGACGGTGCGAGGCGATGTAGCCGCTGTAATTCTTAAGACCCGCGCTCCATGAGAAGCATACGAATCGTGACGGCGACGAACTGCGTATCACGTTCTGTGCCGGAAAGATGTATGTGTCGCCGTATTTATCCTGTATTTCCTGCCATGTGGCCTGAGTGACCGAGGCCGTAGGCATCACCTCGTGCATCAGCCATGTCATCATGACGCGGTGCGCCTCCACGCCCATGCGGCGCGAGCCGACATCGGCGCGAAGCAGCCACGAGCCGTCGGCCGTAGTCTTCTGACGCGCCTGGATGTATTTGTACGCCATGTTCTCCAGGAACAACGCCACCGGATCCTGCAGAAAGCAGGCCATGGTGGAATATGACGTGATCTGGTCGAACAGGAACAGGCTCCAGTCGTTGCCGTTGGGCATGGCCAGTTCGCCGTCGCCTAATGCCAGGCGGTTCAGCACCCGGTCCATCACTTTCTGATTGTTGTGCATCAGGGCGTTCGACTTCCACTTCTCCACGCCATTCAGTTCCTTCTGGAACAGCTTCAAAGCTAATGCGGCCTCGCCGAGTTCCTGCATCACCACGTTCTGGTAGCTGGTGTGGAACAGGCTGTGGTTCTGCAGCGTCCAGTCATCGAACAGGTTCTGTCCGCGATAGAGGTCGGCCACGGTCTTGTTGTCATACTCCGGATCTATCACCGTGTTATCCGAAGCATCGTCGGGATGCGAATAGCTGTTGATGGCGAATTCGCGCATACGCTCGAACCACTGCGGCGCCTTGGCATTGTCAGGAAACAGACCCAAGGCCACGGCCAGTACGTCTGCCTCCCAGCCGTTCTCCTCGGCCTTTGTGTCGCCGTTGTAGCCGACGGGGATGTCGCGCTCCAGCTCATAGTTACATTCAGCCTCAAGCAGCTTTTCGATGGCATTCTTCTGGTCGGCTGTCAGTGTGTTCCACTGAAAGAATGCCGAGTAGGCCACCGACATGGCCCAGAGCGACGATTCCCACTGCGAATCATTTTTAGCGGTTGAACCCCAGTATGAATTGTTTTTGCAGGCATAAAGCCTGTTGGCCTTGTGTGTGGAGTAGGCATAATTCAGCGAACGCGCAGCCCAATCCCTGAGGTTGCTCCATGTTATACCCTCGGGCAGCGAGACTTTGCCCTGCGCGTATTTCACTAAGAAAGCGCAGATCATGGAGAAGTCTGCATTGTGACGCACCCCCTGCTCGTTATTGCCCATTGTGTTCTCGCCCCTGAACACGCCCAACGGCGCGCCGGCCGAATTTTTATCGGAAATTTCCAGCCAATTATCGCGCATATACGGCGTGAAGTCGGCCAGCATCTGCAACAGATGGTCCTTCATCTGCGGCTCGCCCACGAATTCATGCGTAATCCTCCCCTCCGTCGGACTCTCTATCACCTCCCTTTCCGCTGCATATGTCGTTGTACCTCCGACCAGCAACAGAATACCTATACCTAATACAGCATATTTTACCATCCCTTTTCTATCCCTTTTACTATCCCTAATTTCGACTACTACCCGGTTTTCTAGTCGTAATTTCGACTACTACTCGGTCTTTACACAAACTACTCGCCTACTACTCGGTTCTTATACCTACTACTCGTCTACTAAATACATTCAAAAACGGTCAGATTACGGTCAGTTATCATCCATCCGACCGAAATCCGACCGAAAATTCGGTCAGATGGAATAAAAACGGTCGGATTACGACTCTTTTCGGTCGGATGAACTACAAAGTAACCATTTAAGCCCTATCCTCTCTATAGTTTTTTCTTCATTCATTTCAACTAAAAGTCTTCCCAAATAGCGTAATTGTTGTTCCGGAGATTTATTGGATGGCAATAAATCCTTAAGATACTCGTATATAATTTCACGGCGAGCCCCATCTTCCCCAGCATTCTGCAACAATTGCAAAACCATCTGTTTTAATCTGGCTTTATCAAGACCCTTTACTTTAGTGTAGCCCGGTAGTTGTTTCGAGGCTTTAGCCACACTGAGCGATATGGTATAGTCCGGAGCTTCGCCTTCAATGAGGCCACGTTTCAGTAGATCCTGAGCTATATTCTCGTCTATCCGATGCCCTTTCTGAATGGCATCCAGCGAAATACAATCATGGAGCGTCAGGTTTTTATTGTCTTTAAGCAGTTTTGTGTAACGCTCGTTTATAGCATTACCATAGATGCGTACGGCCACTTCCCTCTTATCATTGTCAATCTCATAGTCAGGCATAGGGAACCTGCGCTCCATCTGTTCCGTAAACATTTTCTTGATTCCACGGCTTACGGTGTCTATCATATTGAAATGCACCATAGCCTTGCATAGACACGCATTGCGGAAAAAGCGTTGCGGTCCATTGGTGGCAAGAGCGTTTTCCAAAGTGCCGGGAATAAACGAACCTCCATTGGCATAATACAGGAATCCGGGATTTTCCACAAAATTAATACGCTGACGCATTGTATAATCCTGATGTGCGATGCAATTATGCAGAGCCTCACGTATGGTGTAGTCATCATACTGCTTCATAGTGTCGGGGAACAACGTTTCGCCCGGCATTTCACGCAAAGTCAGATTATGTATTTTAGCAAGAATCTCGTCTACCGTCAATATAAATGGCACAGAAAAATGCTCGTAATCCACCACATCCTGCTTCTCGTCACGGAGAGTCCAAGTAACCTCTGCGACAGCCGGACGCAGCTTGCTGTCTGAAAACATCTTACCCAACAGGATTATAGCGGCGCGAGTAAGTTTGCCATTGACCATCAATTCGCATTTGCTCAGAAATTCTTCCGTAGACCAGCGGTTGACCTCCTCAGCCGGAATCCGGCTATGCACCTTCTTGAACATCTTCCGCGCCTTGGCAATAGCCACTTCGTCAAGATCATCAATTGTCGCGTCAGGTACTATCTCCGCCGACCAGTCAGGTTCCGGTGTCTGACGACGGATTTCATCCTGCTTGGATTGATTAAGCGGTTTGAGACTTTCACCGTCTCGACCGTAAGCAATACCTTTCCACTTCATCACAATATTACGTGGCGAGGCCGGAATCTTGAACATCAATATTCGCTTGCCCTCAACTTCTATCGGAATAATCTCGCGAAAGGTCTGGCCATCGGTCGTATGTTGGGCAAAATCATGTTTTACATTATTGAGAGCACCTTCACCATTCTTATACGATGTGCCTACCAACTGATGCTTCTTCTCATCATATCCTAAAATAAGCCAGGCAAAATCAAGTTTACGAAGATTCGCCTCATTGCTCAACGCCGAGAAATACTTGCCCAAGTCATCGAAGTCGAAGCTATTCTCCGCCTTCTTAAACTCCACTACTTCATTCTCCTTATGCTGAGTCAAGTTGCTAAATATGTTGATGTATTCGATAGTCATCGCCAGATATGATCATTTATATAAGGACACTTACACTCCAACCTTACGCTATATTAATGTCCATTAATGCTTATATTCAATCTTCAATAGACAAATTTAGTTATTTTTTATGATATAATAATATGTACATCCATAAATTCCATATTATATTCATAAAAATTATTGAGATAGTTTAGCTAAGAAATATGTGGGACGCGGTATATCCACGCCCGCTCCGTGCCTGTTCATAAGTTGTCGATAAGTGGGGATAAAGGTGTTCATAACGTGTGGATAGGTTTTAGATAAGTCTGGGCGGTTTTATTTGGATTTTCGGACAATACGTTTATATGCAGATTGTTATGAAATATCCAAATAAAAATGCAGGAGACTTATCGAATGAATTATTGACAGGTTTCCACATACTTTTGGACAGGTTTTGCTCGTTTTCAACAGAAAAGTTATTAACTTTGCAGTTGTAGACAGCCTGTAGATAAAATCTGCATCTCGCTTATACACAAAGAGGAGTGAATTCACAGCCTGTCGATAACCGGGACGAAATATTTCATAACTCATATTTCCAAATTTTTCGCCCGAAAGTTATTGATAGTTACTGACACATACTACTACCTCTATTTTTATTTTTTATATTTTAATTTTTTAAAAAGATAATGGAAGAAGGCGGACGTAAGGAGATAATCGACGAGATAAAGAAATTGTGCCGGGAGAAGCAGGCGCTGATCATGGCGCATTATTATACGCGTCCTGAAATTCAGAAGATAGCTGATTTCATAGGCGATTCGCTGGCGCTGGCCCGCAAGGCGGCCGAGACGGACGCGCGCGTGATAGTGATGTGCGGCGTGCACTTCATGGGCGAGACGGTGAAGATACTGTGTCCCGACAAACTGGTGCTGGTGCCTGACGAGGCGGCTGGCTGCTCGCTGGCCGACAGCTGTCCCGCTCCTGAACTGGAAGCCTTTATAAAGGAGCATCCCGGACACACCGTAATATCGTATGTCAACACATCGGCCGACGTGAAGGCTCTGACCGACATAGTGGTGACCAGCGGGAACGCCCGCAAGGTGGTGGAGTCGCTGCCGAAGGATGAAAAGATAATATTCGGACCGGACCGCAACCTGGGTGAATACATAAATTCGGTGACGGGCCGCGATATGGTGTTGTGGAACGGTGCCTGCCACGTTCACGACCGTTTTTCGCTGCAGGGCATTATCGACATGAAGAAGGAGCATCCCGGCGCCAAGGTGCTGGTACATCCCGAATGCAAGCGTCCGCTGCAGCTGATAGCCGATAAGGTGGGATCCACGGCGGCGTTGCTTGACTATGCACGCGACAGCGAGGCGCAGGAGTTCATCGTGGTTACGGAAAGCGGCATCCTGTTCGAGATGCAGCGCAAGTGTCCGGACAAGACATTCCTCCCCGCCCCCGCCGAGGAAGCCGGCTGCAACTGCAACAACTGCGACTACATGAAACTCAACACGCTGGAAAAGGTGCTGGAGTGCCTGCGCACGGAACAGCCCGCCATCGAGGTTAACGCCGAGGTGGCGCGCAAGGCAATACGTCCCATTGAGCGTATGCTGGAACTCAGCAAATAAAAGGATGGACCGCAAGAAGAAAAACATAGTGGAACTGACGCGCATGGGTTGCGACCAGTACCGCGCCATGGAGAAATATCCTCTGGCGGTGCTGGCCGACAACGTGCGGTCAATGTACAACATCGGTTCGCTGTTCCGGGTGTCGGACGCCTTCAAGGTCAGCGAGATAATACTGACCGGCATAAGCGGCCGTCCGCCACATCCCGAAATCAGCAAGACGGCTCTCGGCGCCGAGGAAACGGTGTCCTGGCGCTGGGAGGAGGATTCGGTGGAAAGCGTGAGGCGAATGCGTCAGGATGGCTGGACCGTATGCGTGTTGGAGCAGACGCACAACAGCATCGACCTGGACGACTTCACCGCCGAACCGGGCAAAAGGTATCTGCTTGTGGTAGGCAACGAGGTGAACGGCGTGGACCAGCGCATAGTGGACATGGCCGACATAGTGCTGGAGATACCCCAGTACGGCACCAAGCACTCGCTTAACGTGGCATCGAGCGCATCGATAGCGATATATTCGATGATCAGAAAATTAGAAGCGTAGGCTCGCCGGCCAGTTCGCGAATGCGTTCCTCCCGGATGTCGCGGAGGGTGACATCGCGTATCATTATCGAGCAGTTGGCGCGGATACGGATCAGGTTCAGGTCGTTTTCCGCTTCGTGTATCCGACCCGACATATAGCGGGCCTCGGCGCGTATCAGATAGGTTTCCGCCAGACGGAACATATATGTAAGATCGGTGTCGGACTGTGCGCGGCGTTTGTAATACAAGGGGTCGGTGTCCGATCCGAGCTTATATCTGATATCGGAATCGTCATTTACTCCCTTCATCTTCCGAAGATTTAGAAAAGTGCTGCTGTCATATCCGTCCATGTTCAGTTCAGGCCATCGTTCAATATGGATTAAGCCTATACGTTCAATGTTTTCGTTCATTATCATGCTTTGGGCATCGAACAGGTCCCATACAGGATTGGATGCATAGCCGTTTTCCGGCTCGGGATGTTTGAAACGTGAATGAGTTATCAATGACAGGTTGGAATAGGAAATAAGGAGCGTGGCCTGTACTTCGGCCTTGTGCCAGCACTGGGATGCGAGATAAGCCTTGGCCAGAAGATGTCGGGCCGCCTGGCGGTGGTGGATGTCGTCGGTTGCGACATCGCGCATATCCGGAAGCGCCCAGAGCAGGGACTGGAGCGAGTCGCACAATATGGAGTCGCCCGGGAGGAACGGCCTTTGGGATATGCCACGGTGCAAAAGGGAGTCAAAATAAGCGATAGCGCGATATTCCGCGGGAGCCGGAATCGCTTTCGGCTCCTGATCGGATTGCGGTTCGGTGGAAATGGAATCGCAACCGGCCGTCAATATGACGTATATCGCGGTCATCAGGACTGCGAAAATAGCTGTATAAGGCGGTAGATGTTTCATAAGCCGCGGTATTGGCATCAGGTATTAGACGCCTCAAAGATAATTAAAATTTTATCTGTATTTTTATTATGACTGATTTTAACACAATCTTTTAACTTTATACAAATTTGTAAGGTAGTTGTAAGGAACTTCACAGAGTAAAAAGAGGCGGGTCTCAACGACTTGCCTCTTTTAATTACAATTAGGATGAATCAACGTCTTCTATGCTGGATAATCTTTTTTTATAGACTGAATAAAAGTTAGTGAACTACCATGTTTATTACTTTTGCCATACCCGCTCGGTATGGCAAAAGTAATAATTAAGGTAAATAGGACTCTTTAATCATACATAGCAAGCGTCAGTCTATAGTGTCTTATCATATCAAGACAAATTGTCCGTGTCTTTGGATGTATGAGCATCGCAAGAGTTGGACAAATTGCCATAGTTTTACAAGGATAATTGACATTAATTGATAATTATCTTTGTTATGGTGGCAAAATTAGTAATATTATTTTAATTTGCAAACAAAATGAAATAAAAAATTAAAAAACTTAATAAAAAATCTCGGATTTTCGTAAGAATCCGAGATTTTTGACGATAAATCCCCGTCTCAGGGTGTGAAACGGGGATTTTGATATGGTGTGAATGAGATTATATCAGTCTTCCTTGGGAGCCTGGTCTATGAGGTCGAGGAACTGGTCGAGCTTCGGAGTGATGATGATTTCGGTGCGGCGGTTGCGCTGTTTGCCCACTTCGGAGTCGTTGTCGGCGATAGGATTGAATTCGCCGCGGCCGGCGGCCGACAGACGCGAGGGATTGATGCCGAAATCGTTCTGCAGACACTGCACCACGGAGCTGGCACGCAGTGCCGAAAGGTCCCAGTTGTTGCGGATGTTGGTGCGCGAGATAGGCACATTGTCGGTATTGCCCTCCACCAGGACGTCATAGTCGGAATAATCCTTGATGATCTTGGCTATCTTGGAAAGTGTCTCCATGGCGCGGTCGCTTATCTCGTAGCTGCCCGATTTGAACAGCATGTTGTCGGCCAGCGAGATGTAAACCACACCTTTCAGCACCTTTACGTCCACATCCTTCAGCTCGTCGTTGGTCAGCGAGCGGGTCAGCTTGTTGGTAAGGGCTATGTTCAGCGAGTCGCTTTTGGATTTGGCCGAGATAAGTTCCTTGATGTACTTGTTGGAAGCGTTGATTTCGTCTACCAGTTTGGCGATGTTCACATTGCCCTGCTGGTTGTTGGCCATGCTCTGGTCCAGGGTGGACTTCATGTCGGCCAGCGACTTTTTCAGTTCCTCGTTCTGCTTCTTGAGGTCGGAAATGACATACGTCATTGATTTTGACTTAGTGTTGCATTCCAGCAGACCGTCGCGTGTGGTCTGATACTCGGCCTGCAGCGCGGCGTACTTCTTGTTGGTGACGCAGCTGCCCAGCGACAATGTCAGCGCACCCAACAATCCCAGTGCTAATATTTTCTTCATATATGTAATGTATTGTAATTTCTATATAAATAACGGCTGAACAGTAAATTATTTTATTAAAATTAAGGTTTCAGAATGACATAAATTGAATAACGTATCTTTCGCATGTTGGAACTATTAAAACTGCAAGTCACAGAACTGACGGCAAAAGCTTGCTTTTCCCTTTCACTGAACGTACAGAACAAACACAGAATAAACTATGTAGTATTTGTGTCGTCTTTCGCCGTTAGTCACAGATCCTGCTGTCGCAGGTGGCGGAACTTGCTCAGAATACTTCTGTGATAATTCCGGTGCCGTCATTGACGGCTCTGTGCCAAGGCCAGGTCCGGCCCGAAGCAAACGAGTAAAAATTCTGTGTTATTCTGTCAATTCTGTGCAGATGTCCTGCATCAAAATAGTTCTGTGACTTGCTTTTCTTTTAATTCCATCATATAAATTTGCGAAACTTAAGTTTAATAATTTTTAAATCTACCCATGTATACATCGAAAAATTGACATAATTGTGTATTTTACCAATGTATAGATGGAAAAATATCATAATTAATTGGTGTAGCGAATATAAATTGATATATTTGCAAACAGTATGGAAAAGAAGAAGAACATTCCTTATTTATTGGAATTTCCGAAGATAGAGGATCGGCGGGGCAATCTGTCGTTTATCGAGGGCCCGGGACATGTACCGTTCGATATAAAGCGCGTGTTTTATATATACGATGTTCCGGGAGGCGAGAGCCGGGGCGGACACGCCCACAAGGAACTGGAACAGGTAATGTTCGCCGCTTCGGGAAGTTTCACCATGGTATTGACCGACGGTAAGGAAAGAATGGAATTTTTCCTGAACCGGCCATGGCAGGGACTGTATGTGCCGACGGGCTATTGGACTGAACTTGTGGATTTTTCATCCGGTGCCGTATGCATGGTGCTTGCTTCCGACCATTATGATCCTGAAGACTATATATACGATTATCCTGAATTCCTGAAATATAAAGGTATAACGCAAGATGATACTGTTCAATGACCTTAAGAAAGTAACGGAGCTTCACGGTGCGGAAATAAACGAGGCCGTGACACGCGCCGTGAATTCGGGATGGTATCTGCATGGCCGGGAGACAGAGGCTTTCGAACAGGCATACGCCCGGTACATAGGTACGGAACATGCCATTGGAGTGGCCAACGGACTCGATGCCCTCAGACTCATATTCAGGGCATTGATCGAACTGGGACGCCTCAGGCCTGGCGACGAGGTCATTGTGCCGGCCAATACATACATAGCATCTATACTGGCTGTGTCGGAATTCGGTCTGACTCCCGTGCTGGTGGAGCCGGACCCCGTGACAATGCAATTAGACGGAAACCTTCTGAAAAACACGATAACTTCCCGCACCCGCGCCGTTCTGTTGGTGCATCTGTATGGTCAGTGTGCATACACGCCTGTTATAGAAGAAGTGTGTCAGCGTCACGGACTGATGCTGATAGAGGACAACGCGCAGGCCCACGGATGTATGTATGACGGTAAGAGAACCGGAAGCCTTGGATTGGCTGCGGCGCATAGTTTCTATCCCGGTAAGAACCTTGGCGCGCTCGGCGACGGCGGGGCCGTAACGACTGATGACGTAGAACTTGCAGAAACCATCCGGTCGCTCGGCAACTACGGCTCGCAACGCAAGTATGTGTTCAAGTACAAGGGATACAATTCGCGTCTTGACGAGATTCAGGCCGCGGTGCTGAACGTGAAGCTGAAATATCTTGACGCCGATAACGAACATCGTCGCCGGCTGGCCAAGATATATTTTGACAATATAAGGAATCCATACGTCACTCTCCCCTACTGGAGCGGTGGCGACGACCATGTGTTCCATATATTCGCCATACGCTCGCAGTGGCGCGACAAACTGCAGGAATATCTGACCAAAAGGGGTGTTCAGACGTTGATACATTATCCCATACCACCGCACCGTCAGGAATGCTACAAGGAATGGAACACAATGAGTTTCCCGATTACGGAACGGATACACGTCGAGGAACTGTCGTTGCCGATGTCGGCGGCCATGACGCCGGACGAGGCATTGACGGTAGCAAGGATTATAAATGATTTTAAGCCATGAACCAAGATACAGGAGACAAGAGGTTATTTCTACTGGATGCATACGCGCTGATATTCAGGGCGTATTATGCCTTGATACGAATGCCGCGCATCACGCAGAGCGGATTCAACACATCGGCTGTGTTCGGATTCGTCAATACGCTTGAGGAAGTGCTGCGTAAGGAGAAACCCACGCACATAGCCGTATGTTTCGATCCGCAGGGGCCCACGTTCCGCAAGGAAGCCAGCAGCGAATACAAGTCGGAACGAGCCGCCATGCCCGAGGACATCAGGCTTTCCGTGCCTTATATCAAGGATATAATCCGCGCCTACAACATTCCTGTGGTGGAGGTGGCCGGATTCGAGGCCGACGATGTGATCGGCACCCTGTCGTCAATGGCCGAAAAGGAGGGTTACACCACATATATGATGAGTCCCGACAAGGACTTCGGCCAGCTTGTCACGCCCAGTATCATTCAATATAAGCCCTCCTATCGTGGCCAGGATTTTGAACTGCGCGGTCCGGAGGAGGTATGTCAGCGATACGGCTTGCAGAACACCGGCCAGGTGATAGACCTGCTGGCGCTGATGGGTGACAAGGTGGACAACATACCCGGCTGTCCCGGCGTGGGCGAAAAGACTGCTGTAAAACTGATACAGGACTTCGGCTCGGTAGAGAATCTGCTTGCCAATACCGACAAGCTGAAAGGAGCGCTTCAAAAAAAAATTGTAGAGAATACCCGTCAGATAGAATTCTCCAAGTTTCTTGCCACGATACGGCGCGACGTGCCTGTGGAGGTGACCCCGGCCGACCTGGAACGCAAGCCGGAGGATAAGGCGAAGCTGATGGAGATTTTCAAGGAGCTGGAATTCAAACAGCTTGCCGACCGCGTGTCGCGCCGCATAGACGCTGACAGAAACGCTGTGGCGCCTAAGTCTAATACGGGCGGATTCCCTACCTCGCTGTTTGACGATATGCCTCCTTTAGACGCTCAGGTTGTTGAGGAGGCACCGAAAGTTTTGGATAAGGCCGGTGTGGATTATCGGCTGGTGGACAACGGCACAGAACTGGATGTGTTGCGCCGTGCGCTGAACGGCAAGACTCGCGTAGGACTGTTCTTAGTGTCGGAAGGCGAGAACGATATGTCGTGCGTATGGCGCGGCACGGCTGTTGCCGTAGAAAAGGGTAAGGCATACTACATACCGGTCGATTATGACGAAGGAACGGCATTGGTATTGGACGTGATGTCGATGCCTGCAATGGAGAAAGTGACGGTTGCGGCCAAACGCGATATGGTCATTGCCTCGCGCCGGCGTGGCGACGATGTCGAATCATTGACCGCTTTCTACGACCTTGCATTGGCTCACTATGTATTGCAGCCCGAAATGCGTCACGGACTCGAGGCGCTGGCCTCGACATACCTTAATTACGATATGCAGCCCTATCCCGGACTGACCACATCGTCGAAACGTGGAACCAAGACACAGCAGGGCGCCGGCGTTCCGAACGATGTGATGAGTGAATGGGCCTGCGAGGCGGCGGACATATCATTGCAACTTTACGAACCCCTTTCGGAGGAGGTGAAAAAGTCCGGAATGGACGCGTTGCTGAGAGATCTGGAGTTCCCTTTGGTGCCCGTATTGGCAAGCATGGAGCTGACCGGCGTCAGAATAGATACCAAGGCATTGGACGAGGCGGCGCAGGATATGGAGCAGCGCTTAGCAGAACTGGAGCAGAAGATATATTCGCTTGCCGGTATTGAGTTCAACATCGGGTCGCCGTCAAAGGTGGGTGAGGTTCTGTTCGATGTATTGCAGCTTGACCCCAAGGCGAAGAAAACCAAGACAGGCCAATACTCCACGGCCGAGGATGTACTGGAGAAACTTGTGAGCCGTCATCCTGTGGTGCAGCTGATCATGGACTACCGCGCGATGAAGAAACTGCTGACTACCTACCTTCAGGCATTGCCGGCGGCCATCAATCCGGTTACGGGTAAGGTGCACACCAACTATAACCAGACTGTCACGGCCACGGGACGCATATCTTCAACGGCGCCGAACCTGCAGAACATACCTGTGCGCGAGGCATTGGGCCGCGAGATAAGACGCGCCTTCATTCCCGATGAAGGATGCCTGTTCCTGAGCGCCGACTATTCGCAGATAGAACTGAGGCTGATGGCTGATTTCAGCCATGACCCCATCATGGTCGACGCCTTCCTGCAGGGCGAGGACGTGCATGCCATCACCGCCGCCAAGATATTCCATAAGGATATAAAGGATGTGACCGCCGACGAACGTCGCGCCGCCAAGACGGCCAACTTCGGAATCCTGTACGGCATCAGCGCTTTCGGGCTATCGTCGCGTCTCGGCATACCGCGTGCCGAAGCCAAGGACCTGATAGATAATTATTACGATACATTCCCGACGGTGCGAAAGTTCCAGTCGGACGCGGTGGAGCATGCCCGCGAAAACGGATATGTGGAGACACGCATGGGACGTCGCCGCATGTTGCCCGACATCAATTCCAAGAATCCGACAGTGCGCGGATATGCCGAACGCAACGCCGTGAACGCGCCGCTGCAGGGCACAGCCGCCGATATCATCAAAAAGGCCATGATAGCCATTTACGGCGACATGAGGCAAAAGAAGATGAAGTCGCGCATGATAATGCAGGTGCACGACGAGTTGAACTTCAACGTGGTGCCCGAGGAGCTGCCGGAGCTTCAGGAACTTGTGACACGCCGCATGGAGGAGTCATACCGTGGCCTCGTGCCTCTCACGGCCAGTTCGGGCGTAGCCTCCAACTGGCTGGACGCACACTAATTTTTGAGGGAGTCGACGATGAGACTGGCGGCGGTGCTGGCGGCGACGGAGTTGCCGAGGCGCCGCTGCATGTTTTTGTAACCCTGGGTCATGAATGTCAGCTTGGGGCTGGGCTGCAGCAGCGGCGACAGCTCGCGAGCTATCGAATCGACGGTGCAACGGTCCAGCAACAGTTCCGGTATGATGCTGTTGTTCACTATCAGGTTGGGGAGCGACACGTACTTCACCTTCAGCAGGTGCGACATGATGTTGTATGACAGACGGCTTCCGTTGGCGCGGTACACCACCACCTGCGGCGTGCCTATAAGCGCCGTCTCCAGCGTGGCCGTACCGCTCACCACGACTGCGGCACGCGAATACTTCAGTAAGGTAGGCGTAGCGCCGAACACTACCTTAAGGCCGGGGTCCTGGGCTATCTCGCGGTAGAATTTCTCCGGCACTGACGGAGCCGCCCCCACTACATACTGGAATTCGGGGAAACGCTTTGCCGCCTCCACCATCAGCGGAAGGTTGTTGCGTATCTCGCCGAGACGCGAGCCGGGCAGCAGGGCGATGATGGGGCGGTCGTCCACAAGTCCCTGACGCTCCATGAAATGCTTTTTCGGCGGTACATGTCCCATGGTATACGCCATCTCCTCGACCGACGGATTGCCCACATAGTCCACGTGATAGCCGTGGCGTGCGTAGAACTCCTCCTCGAACGGCAGGATGGAATACATGCGGTCCACGTATTTCTTGATCTTACGTACGCGCCATTCCTTCCAGGCCCATACCTTGGGCGATATGAAGTAATGTACGGGAATGCCCGATTTCTTGGCATATTCGGCCACCATGAGGTTGAAACCGGGATAGTCCACCAGCACCAGGGCGTCGGGACGCCACGTGCGCAGCAACGCCTTGGCCTGACGCAGATTGGCCATGATGCGCGGCAGGGCGCGGAGCACCTCGGAGAATCCCATCACGTTCATGCGGTTGTAATGCAGTTCGGGGTTGCGTCTGGCCTCGGCGGCCATGAGGTCTCCTCCGAAAAACCTGAATTCGGCTTCCGGATCGTTTTCGCGTATATGTTTTATAAGATGAGAGGCATGCAGGTCGCCCGATGCCTCGCCGGCTATGAGTACGTATTTCATTGTGTTGTCACGGTTGTGGCTGTGCAACATTATGCAGTTGCGGGCGTTTCTACAATAATAATGCGTTCATACGACATCATAATGAAACACCGCCATATATTATGGACTCTGCTGGGTCTGTTAGGTTTAATCACAATGCCCGGAATGCTGACGTCGTGCATCAGCGACGCCATCAGCACGTCGCCCCATGATGTGCTGACTTTCTCGCGCGACACCGTAAGTTTCGACACGGTGTTTACGGGTGTGGGTACCCCTACGGCACGCCTGATAGTCAGCAACAAGGCCAAGAAAGGAATAAAGATAAGCTCCATACGGTTCAAGGACCCCGACACACGTTTCCGCCTCAACGTCGACGGCCAGAGCGGTTCGGAATTTTCCGACATCGAGATAATGGCCCGCGATTCCATCTATGTGTTCATAGAGTGCAACATACCGGAGAGTGCGGGAGCGGAACCGTCGCTGACTGAGGATAAACTGGAATTCGTGACCAATACGGTGACGCAGGATGTGGTGTGTCAGGCATGGGGCCAGAACGTGACGCGGCTTCGCGGCGTGACCATAGAGGAGGATACCCGCTTCACGGCCGAACGTCCGTATGTCATATTCGATTCGCTTAAGGTGGCGGTCGGCGTTACTCTTACCGTGGACCCGGGCGCCAAGTTACTGTTCCACGACAAGGCGTCGATGCTTATAGACGGTACGCTTCATGCCGTAGGTACCCCTGAGAAGAAAATAGACATGCGCGGCGACCGCCTGGACAACGTGCTGCCCGATGTGGAGTACGACATCATGTCCGGCCAATGGAGAGGCGTCAACATTACGGCGGAATCATACGACAACCGCCTTGAATATGTGGACATGCGCAGTACGGAGGTAGGGCTGGTGCTCGATTCGTGCGCCAACAGCGACCGCACGAAGCTGACCATGCTCAATTCCTGGTTGCATAATTCGCGTCACAACGTGCTGCAGGCGCAGAACGCTAAGATAAACGCAACGGGATGCGTATTCTCCGAAGCGGCGGCAGCCACGGTACTGCTGTCGGGCGGCGATGTCAATTTCCTGCAATGCACATTCGCCAACAATTATCTGTTCACGGCCATCTCGCTGCCGTTAGTCACTCTGGTCCACGTGCTGCCCGACGAGGAGAACGACACCGACATGACCAGCCCGCTGATGAAGGCCCGCTTCGACAACTGCATACTGTACGGCATACCCGACGACCTGAACATAGGAGACTTCACCGGCGCCGACGTGCTGTTCAGGTACTGCTCGTTCAAGTCCAAGGGTGACAACGACGACAACTTCATAGAGTGTCTGTGGGACACCGACCCGATGTTCCGTACCATTCGCGAGGAATATTATTTCAACTACAGGCTGCAGGACGACTCACCCGTGAAGTCGGCCGGCGACCCCGCGTTGCTCACCCCGGCATCCATGACCGATATGGACGGCGTGAACCGTCTGGAGTACGGGAATCCCTCGTTGGGAGCCTATCAATACGTGCCTGCGGCTGAAAAATGATATTGTTTTTATCTTGCATAATTGAAATTTAAATTGTAAATTTGGAGCGACCAACCTGACAAGCTGTCCATGAAACGTTTGCGCTCCGTATTGCATCTGCTTGTGCTCTGGGTTCTCGTTCAAACGAACGTGGCAGTGCTCCATGCCTCCAGTCCGGTGACGCAGCCCGAGCAGGACGTATGGCCGCAGGCACCGCAGGCGTATAAGTTCAACGAGGTCAGGATGCCGACGCCCGACCTCGCCACCGGCGCGGTCAATCTCGGTATCCCCCTTTATACTATTCAGGCCGAAGACCTCTCCATCCCGTTGGAACTCCGTTACCGTTCCAACGGCATACGCGTCGACGATGACCCGTATCCCGTAGGCTACGGCTGGACACTCACTCCATCGTTACGCGTGACGCGCACCGTGCTCGGTCGTCCCGACGGCAAGTATGAATTCGTCGGCGACCGCAGCCCTTCCGATATAGATCACGCGACGGCGCACAGGTGCATGGTCAACAAGTCCTTTTTAGGCAAGTCCCCAGGTCTTGATGCTGAACGGGATATCTTTACCATAAATCTTGCAGGCATATCCTTCAACGGCATTCTTGAAGACGGAGTGATCAGGACACCTGGCCATGAGGAATACAAAATTACGGCAGCCTCCGACCTGTCGTCGATCACAGTCTCCGACCCGACGGGCAACATATGGACGTATTCGGAAATTGGGGCGAAATGGATGACAGAAGATCCGATTGAATGGGGACTTACGTCGATAAAACTTGCATCGGGACGTACTGTAACATTCGGATGGACCTTCGGGGCGCATGGCGCCTTCACAGGCGGCGCTTACCATTCGTATGACGCATTCTATCCGAACTCACCCTCGACCCAGTGCGACTATTCGCAATGGAACGGAGACCGAAACATCCGGCAGAGTCCTCCGGCCAGCAGCCTTAATCTGACCGGAATCATATTCCCCGGGGGAGCGGTGTCGTTCTCATACAATGGCGGCAAGAACCCGACGACACTGAATAAGATTCATGTCAAGGATCATACGGGCAAGGAAATCAAGACAGTCTCGTTTACATACGGAGCATCGCCGTACCGCCACACGATGCTTGACGCGGTATCGTTTTCGGGTGGCGAAAAATGGACGTTTGATTACAACTCCGAGACTTTCTCGGCAAACGACAGCCAGGATTACTGGGGCTATTACAACAGGAAGGAAAACCGACAATGTTCTGCTCCCAAGATGCGATTGACAGATCCGGAGTATGGGCCACAAGGAGTTCTCATACCCGGTTCGGACAGGTCTCCTTCCGAACAATACATGAAGGCCCGCATACTGACGGGCGTGACATATCCGACAGGCGGCCGTCTGAAACTGGAATACGAGGCGCATCGCTTTGAGCCTGATTCCACAAATTGCTATGAGGTACAGTTGGATAGTGATCCGGTCCTATCCTTCGGCGGAGGCCTCAGGCTGTCATCGATGACGTTGTCCGAGGGATCCGATGACCCGGATCCACAGCGTGTGGAATACCGATACGGCACTGACGGCAACGGACTTGCCAATGCAGATGCACTTCCTGTGGCATCGACCTTCCTGAATAAAGGTCTCTTCGTGGCGATTCCTCCCGGGAACGGCGGTTACAGCTTGGCGGGACAGCCTACTGATATGAAGCATAACCTCATTTCTGCCAACCTCCATTCATGCATATCGGACTATAGATTCGGCGAGGACCTTATCTGGTACTCCGAGGTGACCGAAATTTACTCCGAAGGCAAGCGGGTGCATAGGTTTGAAAAGCCCGAGCCTAATATTATAGATCTGGATCCGATGCACGGAGCTGTTCCGATAACGCTTAACTCCGTATTCGCATCCAGTATATACGAGACCGAGGCTCTTACCTATTCCGGTGATGACGGCAACTACCGCCTTGTGGAGAAGGAAGAGAATTCATATTCCGGCGTCACTGAAGGTACGGGGTCTTCCGGCCTGTTGATAAGACGCAAGGAGATGCAGGGACTCGGAGCACCTACGGCTCCCGATTTCGATGAAAGTCTATGCGTGTCGGCCATTTTATACAATGGCATGGAGCAGAACAGTGTATCCTACTCATACAATGAGGGCCAGATCTATTCAGTCAACAGATACTACATATCACCGACGGTTATCCGCATTGACGAGCGTATAGTGACCACCTACACCGCCGAGGGCGACTCTATCCGGGAATGCGAGGAATACGAATATGTGCGCGGCACCGGCCTGATGCATACCAAGACTGTCTCGCGCGGAGGTCACGACAGTCTCAGGACGGAATACAGCTACACGGAAGGTCAGGCGCAGGCTACCGCCACGGCCATGAAAACCGCCAATGTCGTTGGCGTGGTAACAGGCGTGAAGGAACGTTACGGAGACTGCTCGTGGGAAACGCGCGCCGACTATACGCGGGTGGGAACTGCGTCCCGGTCCCTGTTCCGTACGCAGAGCATCCGCACAAGGCGAGGCACGGACGCCTCGGCATGGCGCACACTGAAAAAATACACGTGGAACGATAAAGTCAGCACCGACGCCGATGCCAAAATTTTCGGCACCCTCGCCTCGGCCACCGACCCGGCGGGAATTAAGACCGAATGGACCTGGGACAGCAACGGACTGTATCCCATAGCGCAGAAGACGGGTAATCTACTTACATCCCGTGCCGAATGGAAACCTCTGGTCGGAGTCAAGTCGCTTACGGATCCGTCCGGACTTAAAGAGGAATATCTCTATGACTCGGTAGGACGTCTTTCTTTAGTATCATTGAGTGGGAGAAGGATGTGCGAGTACGAATATTCCATCCGCTCCAACATACCGCACTCACCTAACAGCGTCATCACAAAAAAGTATCTCAACCCGTCAAAGAGTGTCCGGACGAAGACAATATTCGATAACTTAGGACGCGTCACACTTGACGTGACCATGCAGCCATCGGGTGCATCGGCCGTACTGACTGAATACGACCGCATGGGACGTCCCTATAAGGAATGGGCTCCGGCTCCGGTTTCTGGTCTGCTTCCGACGGAATCGGAAGTCAAGACAGCTGCGGCATCCCGTTACAGCACTGATCACGCATTCGCAACGACCACATACGAGGCGTCGCCACGAAGCCTTGTATTGGCCACCACCAAAGCCGGCGACCCGTGGCAGTCGGAAGGCAAAAGCATTACCACTCAGATACGAACCAATACGTATGGAAGCGGCGAGCGATTCTGCATGTCGTACCGCATACTTGAGGACGGCTTAAGACCGAACGGTCCGGGAACGGCTGGCACTCTCAGGATAGAGCGAACCGTGGACGAGGACGGCATCGTGACAGAGACGTTCACCGACATGCGCGGACTGAAAGTGGCCGAAAGGCATGGAGAGGGTGTCACGGCATACGTCTACGACGATTACGGCGACCTCAGATATATTCTGCCTCCCGGCGCCGAAGCGGGAGGGTCGCGTTCGTCGGTGACGATGAAGGAACTGGCCTATTGGTTCGACTACGATGACTACGGACGATGCATATCGAGGAAGTCACCGGGCATGGCTGAGGAAAAGATGGTCTACGATCCAGCGGACAGGATGGTGGCGATGCATTCGCGCGACCATGCCGACGGAGTGTGGAGGCTGTTCTTCTACGACGGTTGCGGACGTGAGGTGATAGTGCTTGACGCGAAGATTACCGATGCGGTGGCAATGAGTCTCGGCAACGCGTGCCGCACGGCGACGTTCAAAGGCCCTGAAGGCGAGGTTCATGATTTTTCAATAACGCCCACGTTGGAAATTAACCTTGCAAACGCCGAGGTCGTGACGCAACGTTTCTACGACACCTATTATTTCCGCGAAGCCCTGGGTCTGAAGGACTACGGCTTCAAGCCGTTGGGCGTCGAATACGGCAGCTCCATCGGAAAACAGACCGGACTGTTCAACGGCGAGGGGTATGAGGTCTATTACTATAACCCATGGGGACTGGAGTGCCAGAGGATGGCTTCGGGATTCAACGTCGGAAGACGTACCACCAAATACAACTTCGACCTCTCCGTCTCGGAGGTTCATACCACGTACGACGGCCTTTATCCCGACCGCGACGTATATTACAGCTATGACGGTTGCGGACGTAAGACTCAGATGCTTGTGACGGAGCATAGGACTCGCAACGGCGTGGCGTATACCGACAGCGCGACGATAAAATACGAATACGGCCCGACAGGCATGATGGAGGCCGTGGTCATGGGTCCGTCGCGAAAGAAGATAACATACGACATCCACGGCTGGCAGCTGAAGGCCGAGACCGAGCTGCATCCCTCATACGGAGGCGACAAGTATATCGAACGGCTGTATTACGCCGACACCAAGTCTGCACATCCGCGCTACAACGGCTTCGTGAGCCGGAAGGAATGGCAGAAGCATGCCTACGACTACGAATATGACCCGAACGGATTCCTTATAGATGCCGCATATTCCGAACTTCCGGGCAACGACCAGGCCACGGGGGCGAACCAGGGAGTGAAGTTCGACAGGTCCGTGAGCTTCGAGTATGACCTCAGGGGAAACGTCAGGAAGATCCGGCGGATAGGCGCCATAGACCGTCATCCGTCGGGAAAGCTTACGTTCGGACTGATCGATAATCTGGAGGCCGCATATACCGGCAACAGACTGACGCGTATGACACGGCCCATGTCGCTTAGTCCGGAGGAAGGCAAGCTTCAGACGAACGATATGGACAAGACGGCGGCATACGGGAGAATGAAGGACATAGGGATAAGCAATCCCGATGTTGGGCTTGACTATGCCGTCGAAGTATTCAAGCCCAAGTATGATGCCGCCGGAAGGCTTGTCTCGGATGACTCGCGCAATGTCACTGACGCCGTGTACGACAACAACGGCTATCTGACGGAAGTCACGGTCGGCGGCTGCTCTGTGAAATACCGACGGGACGGATTCGGCAATCTGCTGAGGGCGGAATACACGACGCCGGACGGCAGCGGCAAGGACGTCAAGGGCGACATGTCGGACAGGACGGTGCTCTACGACGGCGACGGACACATGACGGTAAACGGCGCTCTGGAGATGTCTCGGTTCGAGGGCGGGTACTTCAATGCCGACGGCAAGCCGCACTATTACCTGATGGACTATCAGGGGAACGTGGTCAGGGTCATAGACAAGTATGGTGTCAGCCGTCAGGGAATGGACTATTATCCCTACGGCGAGCCGTGGCAGGAATGGGACTGGACGCTGGCCGACACATATCCGACTTTCAACAAGAACCGTTTCCTGTACGGTGGCAAGGAGCGCATCACGCAGTTCGGCCTGGGCCTGTACAACTTCGAGGCGCGCATGTACCGCGCCCCGCTGGGCCGTTTTTCCACACCCGACAAGAAAGCCATCGACACTCCCTGGCTGTCTCCTTTCGCCTACTGCGCCTGTAACCCGGTGAACGCAATCGATCCCACCGGAAACAGTACAATGGTAAAACGTGCGGACGACGGCAAGTATGAGGTTCTCGGCGGTGATTTGAATGACAAGGACAGAAATATTTATGTGTATTCACAGGATAAGGACGGTAATTATACTGTGAAAGGAGAGTCAATTGGTGTTACTACCTCTATGACTTCGTTCTACAATAGTGATAGCGGACAATGGGGAGGCACTATTGATCCCGGCGACACCAGTGGGCAAGAGTTCCTTGCGGATATGATGAATAATCCACCAACATTGGATAATTATATAGCGAATGCCGGGAATAATGAAAGATATGATTTTAAGAAAACAAATGGCACTAGTGTGGCCGATAATTCATTAAATATTTACCGAGGAATGCCAATAGGCAAAACAAAAAACGGACAAGCAATATATACATCTGCAAGAGATGTTGGGAACATTGCAGCTGGATATGTGGCCGGAATAAATGGCATTTCTTGGAAGGAAGCGAGGGTAGCCTTTGATACTTATCAGATATCAACTTCGATAAAAGAATCGAGTTCAAACCGAAATGCTAATGCGCATATTGGAATTGAAGGAATTTCCACTCGAAACGCAGAATATTTCGGATGGAGAATGGGATACGCCAATACATCTTTATTCACAAGAAATCGAAATTTACTAAATTCAATAAAATCCGCCATAAAATCATTATTCGGATTTTAATATCAAAGGAATTTTATTAGAAAAAATGTAGGTTATAATCTGTAAGTCTATGCAAAAGCTATTTTATTTGATAATCCTTATTATATCAATTTCATGTGAATCATATCACAATGAATTTTATGTCGACCCTCTCAATATAGATCTCACAATGGAATCTCTGGGTGGTGACTTATATCGTTTGCATTTAGACAAAGAAGCCTCCAAGACTTTTGATAATTATATTGATTTCAGATACAACCTGTGTGAAATGCCATGCTTGGCACTTTATTTCCCATATGGAAAATCTGACACAATATATGTTCGTGAGGATACGGGCCGAATAGAATCATATCACTGTGAAGATTATCATATAGTATTACAAAAGCCAATGTCGCGAGATGCAGTCCATAAAAAAGGGTTAAGTATCACTTATGACAAGAACTACCGGCGGTTTATTTTAGCAGACTCTTCTTTAATTGAAGTTCCATGCATATATGTCTTATTATATACAGATATGTCATATACTTCTGTTGATGACAAGATAAACAATATAGGATACCGAATAAACGGAGGTGTTAAGGAGACTTATCCATTAGGTAGATTGAATTCAGAATAATGAAGTTGTCTATTGTCGCTTAAACGCAATCATAAACTACAATAGAAGCATGACAATAACGGAAAAAAGAACAAACATAGAATAAACTGAAAAGAAGAAGATAGAGAAAACAATTTTCTTGCACAATAATAAAAGTGTATATTTGAAGCATTGATTCATTTTATAGTAATAATGGAAGAAAAAATAAGAGAACTAGAAATATCGGATAAAGAGTTCAAGGCACTGAACAAGTGTACTCCTGATGTGAGGTATCAATATACTTTGAAAAGAATAGCCGATACTGAAGCTATATGGTTAATCTGGAATGAGGATAACGATTTTGTCATACAGGCTTATGACGAAGAATGCTTTCTCCCGATGTGGTCATCCAGGGAATATGCACAAGCTTTTTGTGTGGGTGATTTTAAGGATTCTATATGTAAGGCCGTTACTCTTGATTTTTTTGTAGATTCTATAATTGATGTCATTAGTGAAAATAATCTGCTCATTGATGTCTTTCCAACGCAACAGGAAGGCCGTGGCAAAGTAGTGGACTTAAACACCTTTGCTGAAGATTTAAATAAATATCTGGAAGACTATGAAGAGTCTATATCTTTAATGGATTCTTGACCAAATGTGTTCAATCAAGAAAAATTTTACATGGATTTTGGAACAATGCAAATTAGTATAAGCTGCTTCGATAACTCCTTGAAAGTTAAAATTATAAAAATGGAGATAGTTGTCCTGACAGTATGGATTGCGCTATTATGCTATGCCATATATTAATGTCTTGTTTTCACTGATGAGCTGTTTGCCGGATATCAATATGGAGATATTAGATTATGAACATCTTATACCAAATGCGGTAGGGATGATAGACCGGGAGGACTCCTGCGGTCAGCCGATGGACTACTATCCCTACGGTGAGCCGTGGGTGGAATGGGACTGGGCACGCGCCGATACATATCCGACATTCATCAAGAACCGTTTCCTGTACGGAGGCAAGGAGCGCATCACGCAGTTCGGCCTGGGCCTGTACAACTTCGAGGCGCGCA
>OIGD01000334.1_pt1 | contig 59685 bp, 60 predicted proteins | sample 1582211 | NCBI WGS metagenome assembly OIGD01 (sample SAMN04414078, study PRJEB24778) | human gut metagenome | material: faecal | host: Homo sapiens
TTTGAACCTCTTTTTTATTTTTAGAAGCTGTTTATTTTTTTACAGCCCCTTTTTTTACTTTATATCTTTAAATACTTTTGCAAGATTTTCTGGTGTAAATCCAAAATATTCATGAATATGCTTTATTGGGGCAGAAACACCAAAACGGTCAATTCCAAACACGTTTGAAGCATACTTATACCATGGCATTGAAGCACCCATTTCAATTGCCAAACGTTTTTTGACATTAGATGGCAGAACACTTTCTTTATATTCAGCTGGTTGCATGTCAAACAAAAACATTGAAGGCATTGATACTACTCTTACATTAATATTATATTTTTGAAGTTCAGCTGCTGTATCTAAAGCAATTGCAAGTTCAGAACCACATGAAATTAAAATGCCATCAAGCTCAACATTAGGATCATACACAACATATGCACCCTTCTTTACAAGTTCTTCATCTGTTCTTTTTAAAACAGGAAGACCTTGACGTGATGTTGTAATAATAGTTGGTGTAGTTTTAGATTCAAACGCAATACTACATGCACCAATCGCTTCATGAGCATCTGCAGGACGAATAACATTTAAGTTAGGAATAGATCTAAACATTGCAAAATGTTCAATTGGCTGATGGGTAGGACCATCCTCCCCAACACATACAGAGTCATGTGAGAAAATAAAGATTGAAGGAATTCCCATAATAGCAGCTTGACGAATAGCAGGCTTCATATAATCAGAAAATACAAAGAAGCCGGCACAAAATCCTCTTAGACCACCATGAAGATTTACACCATTAATCATCGCACCCATTGCATGCTCACGAACACCAAACTTAATATTTCTTCCTACTCTATTTGACGCTTCATAATCACCATTAGCACCATGAACAAAGGTAGATGGCGTTAAATCAGCAGAACCTCCTACAATATTAGGAAGATCTATACTATAAAAATCAATTAGCTTACCAACAATTTTTCTAGTTGATTCAATTTGACCAACCTCCCAAGTAGGATGCTTAGCCTTATTTATTTCGTAACTATTATAATTAAACTTTTCATATTCAGCACATAATTCAGGATAATCATGAGCATATCCATCAAATAAATGTGACCATTTAACTTCTGCAATAACTCCTCTTTCCTTTACACTATGTAAAAAGAAATCATATACACTCTTGTCAACAACAAAAGGTTCATTATGATAATCAAGTGCATCTCTTAATAGCTTCGCATTTTCCTCACCAATAGGTGCACCATGAACAGCATTTGTACCCTCATTTGGAGCACCAAAGCCAATCTTAGTCTTTATTTCAATAATAACTGGGCCTTCGGTTTTATTTGCGAGTTCAATAGCGCTAGCAATCTCTTCTACATCATTTCCATCAGCTACAAAGAAATATTTCCAGCCCATAGCCTCAGTCTTTTGCTTAACATTTTCTGTATTGTCAAGGGCAACAGGACCATCAAGCTGAATATCATTAGAATCATATAAAAGAACTAAATTATCAAGCTTAAGATGACCAGCAAGAGACATTGCCTCCTGGGCAATACCCTCCTGAAGGTCTCCATCACCACAAAGAACATATGTTTTATGATTACAAATAGGATAGCTTGTTTTATCAAAACGCTCAGACATAAAGTTTTGAGCAAATGCCATACCACATGCTGTTGCAATACCTTGACCAAGAGGCCCAGTTGTCATTTCCACACCAGGAGTATGACGATACTCAGGATGTCCAGGAGTTAGGCTTCCAAGCTGACGGAAGCTTTTTAAATCCTCCATTGAAATTGCATATCCGCATAAATGGTATAATGCATAAAGCAATGCACTACCATGTCCTGCAGATAGGATAAAGCGATCACGATTCCACCATTCCGGATTTTCAGGGTCGATATTAATAAATCTTGTAAAAAGTGTATACAAAATTGGTGCTGCACCAAGGACAATACCAGGGTGACCACTTTTCGCCTTGTTTATCATATCAACACCTAAAACTCTTAAAGCATTAATATTTTTCGTATCTATCTTATTTGTTGCCATATTTAACCTACCTAATTTTTTTACTATTCCAAACTTTATAATTTTCTATATTTTAATTTTTATTCATTTTTAGAAGTTTCATTAGATGCTTCTTCAGTCGTTTCTACTACTTCTTTTTCTTTCACTTCAGTTTCTTCATTATTATTTGATTCTTCTTTTTCAGCTTCTGTTGTTTCTTCAGTTTCTTTTAATTCATTTACATTTTCTTCATTTGCTGAAGCTTCAGCTTCTTCCTTAGCACTTAAAGTGTCATAATAAGCATCAATATAATTTCTTTGACGTTCAAGTAAGTCATTAAAATGAGCTTCTCCTAGATTTTTCTTTATAACTGCAAGAGCATTTTGATTAGCAATATTAATCTTATTAGTAGTTAATTTTCTTAAAATTAAAATAACTAGCACATAAAAAATTGCAAGGCCAAGAGTTAAATAAGTACCAAGTTTACCTGGCATCTTATTTGAAAGTGCCATAAGCACAACAAAGATTACAATAATTACGGCAGTTGCAGGAAGAACAATTTTCTTTGAGAATGTTGAAGAAATCTTTTCACATTCATCCCAAAACTTTAGCCAAGTATCATTTACTTTGTCACTATAAAGCTCACGTAATTCATCATAATAACCCTTTTCAATCGCAAGCTTATAATTTGTGCCATCTACACAAGACCATACCGCAAACTTTCCTTTGTTTACAAATTCGTTTAAAACATCAGGATAGTCATCTAAAATATAAATTTTTACCTCATGACCATCTAAATTTTGAACCTCAACTGGTTCTCCGTTTAAAACTTCAAAAACGCGTTCATTTAATTTCATGTAATATACCTATTATTCCTTTCTTTAGTATTTACAATTACAATTATATCATTTTTAATAAATATGTAAAAAACTTTTTTAAAATATTTTAGTAGATTTAAAAAAGAGCTAAATTAATAGCTCCTAATTTAAAAGAATATTCTAAAGAAATTACCAATAAGATTATTTTGATACAAAAACTTAGTTAGCCTCCATTTATCTGATTGAAGCTGAAAATCATTAATAATCCACTGCTGGACCCCATTCAAGCCACTTGATTGCATTATGAATGTTAATACAAACAATAAAAGACATACACCCAAATAGGTTAAAATTAAATTAAATAGTACACCTAAAATTCCATCTAAAAAGCGAATAATCTTTGATTGTCGACACGCTGCTACAAGTAATTTCAATAAAAAGCATAAAACACTTACGCCAATAAAAAGAATAAAGAATGAAATTACAACACAAACAAACGTTGCACATGCCTTACCAAGTGAATAATAGGCATTATTAACATCAAGATTAATATCAATATTGTTAGTAATAAATGATGGTAACCCTATTTTATCTAAAAGATCCTTCGTTGAGGTAACATCCGGATTCTTAGCCATAATATTAGCCTTAAACTTTTCCGTTAGTGTATCTCCCCATATTTTGTAGGTAAATCCCTCTGATAATCTTTTACAAAATAGTAATGAAAACACAAAACCACATAATGAATTAGCAAGACTAATAAATTTAGTTAAAAATCCTTTTGTATATCCAATTACAACAAATACAATAACAGCTAAAACAAGAATAATATCAACAATTGAAAAATAATCATAATATGACAAAAACATACATTACACCTCCACTTTTTCTTACTACATTAAGAATTTTACCATAATTTTAGCTTTTTAACCATAAATAAGATGCTTTTTTGTAGAAAAATTTGAATATAAGCCTTATAATTAATTATAGGATGTGATAAAAAATGAATTTAATTAATGATTTTCAAGAAATTTTAAAAAATAATAATATAAAAGCTTATATTATTCCCACCTCAGATTATCATCAAAGTGAATATGTAAGTAGCTTCTTTAAAGCCCGAGCTTATCTTTCTGGCTTTACCGGATCAGCCGGAACCTTGATTATAACCACCTCTGATGCTCGCTTATGGACCGATGGAAGATATTTTATTCAAGCTGCAAATGAGCTTGAAGGCAGTGGAATAAGTCTAATGAAAATGGGGACGCCTGGTACACCAACTATTTTAGAATATTTAAATTCAATTATTGGACCAAATGATACCTTAGCCTTTGATGGTAGACTTATAAATACGGCTGATTATTTATGTTACAAAGAAAACATTAAAGGTAGTATTAAAATTGACCTTGATCTTATAAATGAAATTTGGACTGATAGGCCTTCACTTCCTCATGAAATGCTTTATGAGCTTGAGCAAATTTTTGCAGGAGAAACATACCAATCAAAGCTTGGAAAAATAATTGATAGTCTTCATAAAAATGGACTTGATTCATTATGTCTTACATCACTTGAAGATCAAGCTTGGTTATACAATTTAAGAGGAAATGATGTTGCATATACCCCTGTATTTTTAGCCTTTACATTTATTATAGACTCTGATGTTCATCTTTTCATTGATAATAAAAAAATCAATGAAAATGTTCACCATCTTTTAAATCACTATGGCGTAAAGCTTCACGATTATGATGATGTATATAGCTATGCTAAAAATCTAAACGGTAAAAATATATTAATTGATAAAAATAAAGTTAATGCTCTCCTTTATACCCTTCTTACAAGTCATAACAATCTAGTCTTTAAAGAAAATCCAACGCTTCTTCTTAAAGCTATAAAAAATGAAGTTGAAATTAAAAATACAAAATTTGCTCATGTACTAGATGGCGTAGCTGTTACAAAATTTATGAAATGGGTCAAAGAGGTTGTATTAAATAAAGAGATTACAGAGCATGATGCAGAAGCGTATTTAGAAGAATTAAGACGCAGCCGTCGTGAGCTAATTGATTTATCATTCAGCACTATCTGTGCTTATAAAGAAAATGCAGCGATGATGCATTATAATGCCCTTAATGGCAAAAATACTACCCTAAAGGATGAAGGAATGATTCTAGTTGATAGTGGCGGTCATTATCTTTATGGTACAACTGATATTACTAGAACCATTAGCCTTGGACACCCAACAAAGGAAGAAAAGCTTTATTTTACAACTGTATTAAAATCTGTTATCGATTTAGCTGATACCGTTTTTTTAAAGGGCTGTAATGGCCAAAATCTTGATATAAAGGCTCGTGCTCCTATTTGGAAGATGCTAATTGACTACAAATGTGGTACAGGTCATGGTGTTGGACATATTCTTTCGGTTCACGAAGCTCCTAATGGATTTCGTTGGCAGATAGTTAAAGAAAGAAATGATAGTGCACCTTTACTACCAGGTATGATTACAACTGATGAACCAGGAATATATCTTGAGGGTAAGCTTGGTATTCGTACCGAAAATGAGCTACTATGTAAAGAAGTTGAAACAAATGAATGGGGTACATTCTATGGATTTGAAACAATAACCTATGCGCCTATTGATTTAGACTTGATTGATGCAAACTTGCTTACACAAGATGAAAAGCATTGGTTAAATGACTATCATAAGATGGTATTTGAAAACCTAAGCCCTTATCTTGATGATAATACCAAAAAATGGCTTAAAAAATATACAAAAGCCATTTAATTAATGGTGAAAAGTATATGCTGAAATTTCAAAAAAATACTCCCTTTGGAAAAAGATTTAATCACATTTCAGAATATTTAAGCAGTCATATTTTTGAATTACTAGGATTTAATACGCATAAAACCTTTTTAGGAAATTATAGAGGTAATGAGGTTGTTGTATGTAAGGATTTTATTACTGAAGGAACACAATTTGTTCCTTTTAATGATGTTGGTGAATCTTCTATTGAGGTTAATAAAGAATTATACCAATATAACTATAAAGATATTATAGAGCTTCTTGGAAGAAATAAAAAATTAACCAATGTTCAAGAGACAGTTTCCATTTTTTTTTGAAATGTATATTGTAGATGCCTTACTTGGAAATTTTGATCGTCATGGGGCCAATTGGGGATTTTTAAAAAAGAACAATAAATATAGCCTTGCACCTATTTTTTATAATGGTTCTTCCTTATTTCCTCAAATGATTGATGAAAATGAAATGAAGCTAATCATTTCAAATGAAGATGAAATAAATAAAAGAGTATATACATTTCCAACCTCTCAAATAAAGTTACATAATAAAAAATATTCCTACTTTGAAGTTATATCATCATTAGAATTTTTAGAATGTAACAAAGCCTTAATTAAAATTTATAATCGCATTAATCTAAAAAATATATTTGCATTAATTAATGATATTAATATTTCAGATATTCAGAATTTTATAAAACAATGATATGCGCAAGATATGACAAGATTTTAAAATATTCCTATAATAAACTAATGGAGAAAAATTATGAATAGCATTACAACTAGTGGACTAATATGCATAAAAGATAATCTTAATATTGAATATGTTTTATGTAAACTTGACTACATTTTTAATGATGATGACACATTTAAATATATCTTCACTCCCTATTATGACGTTATTGATTTATTAAATAGTGATATATTTCAAGGACTTCCAGGATTAGAGCTCGATTTTTAAAAAAAAGAATATATTAGAGAAAATATCCAACCTGTATTTATTTCTGAAAGAGTACCTTCAAATACTCGTGAAGATTACTATGATATATTAGCCTCTTTAAAAATGGATTATATGAATCCAATTGAATACCTAAATAAAAACAAAGAAATCATATTCAGGTGATAATTTATATGTAATTTCCTATACTGAAAGAGAAACAGTTAATTTAAACAATATCATAGGAAAATGTAACTCACTTGAAATAATCAAAATAATTCTTAATAATCTTGCAAAAGGAAATAAATTAATCTTAAATAATACCGAAATTAATAATTCTAAAACTTTTGAAGTCTTAAAATTTATCTATCAACAGCAGCTTAACGAACAAATTATTAAGCAAAAAAAAGGAATTGAAAAAGCTAAAAGCGATAAAATATATAAAGGCAGAAAAGCAATTAAGATTGATATGCTAACATTTTACGAACAAATTGATTTGGTAAAAAAAGGGATAATCACAAATGATGATGCTATTAAAAATTTAAAAATTAGCAAGTCAACCTATTATCGCCTAAAAAATAGAGTCTCAAAAACAAGATGATACTCTATTGACACTAATTACACATTAAAAAAGCTATTAGAAATACAGATATGTATGAATCTAATAGCTTATTTTTTATAATTTATTATAATATTCGTCTAAAACAGGCTCGCACCATTCATTGCTTGTATTTTCTCCTGGAATTTCCATCGCAAGATGTGAAAACCAGCAATTCTTCTTCGCTCCATGCCAATGCTTTACATTTGCCCGAATCACGACTACATCGCCCTCATTTAAGCTTTGTGGTTCACGACCTTCTTCTTGATACCAACCACTACCAGAAACACAAATAAGAAGTTGTCCGCCACCCTTAGTAGCGTGATGAATATGCCAATTATTACGGCAGCCTGGTTCAAATGTTACATTTGTAATATGAACATTGTCCGTAGGTTTAGTTAAAGGATTTAAATAAGAATTACCAATAAAATATTGCTTGTAAGCCTCATTAAAGCTACCAAGTCCAAACATACCACCATGGGATCCACCACCCTTGTAAACCTCACGAGCCATCTTTAAAGCAGCCCACGCATTAGGCCAACCTGCATAAAAGCCAAGCTGTGTTAGCATTGATGCCATCTCTTCCTTTGTAACACCATTCTTTTTAGCAGTCGTAATGTGATATTTTAAAGAATCATCAACAATGCCCTTACCAACTAAACAAGAAATAGTAATCATTGAACGATTATGTAAGCTAATATTGGGATTATTCCATACCTCACCAAATAAAACATCATCGTTATATCTTGCGAAATCATCCGCAAATCCTGTTAAAGCATCACGTCCAGCTGTTTGCTTAACCATAATATCACCTCAAGAATAGAATACACCATAAAGCTCACTTTAGTTCAATACTAAATTTTACAATATTTATATTCGGTGAGTTAAATAACCTTATTCTAAAATCCTTACCACCAAGACCTGCACTTACAAACATAACCTTATCATCTACATAGTACTTTCCTTTGGTATATTTAGGAAATAGGCCTTGACCTGGTGAATAAAGTCCACGTCCCATAAACCTAAACTGGCCACCATGGGCATGTTCTGAAAATATATATTTACCATTATATTTCTTTATTCCTTCAGGATTATGGGCTAAGACAATATCTGCATAAGAGGCATTTATTTTAGAAAAATCTTGTTTTATAATCGGCTTTTCACCTTTTATTTTTATTCCTTTAAAATCAACTACCTCATTATCTAATACTCTAACGCCAAGTAAAGCTAAAGATGCTAAGTAAGATGAAAGCTTTCTGTCAAGTCTAAGCTCATGATTCCCTAAAACATAAAAGCTTGGATAATCCTTTAAAGCCTCAATTAAGCTTAAAGATATTTTTAAATCATCCTTAATTCCATCAACCATATCACCGGTATAAAATATAACATCGGGTTTATATTTTTCAATCATTTTAACTATAAGGCCTACATTAAGCTTTCTTGAATGAAGATCTGATATTTGACAAATCGTTAAATTAAAGCTAGATTTTTGTTCAAAGTATTTAAATTCAATATGATAATTATCATAAATTAGGTATGCAATTAAAACTAATAAAATACTACCAAAAATAGCCCAAATCAAGCTAAAAGATACTCCTTCAAAATCTTTTTAACCTCTTCAAAGCTTAAAGCCTGATTAGCCTTATTTTTTATTTGAGCACTACCCTGCATTCCCTTTAAATACCATCCAACATGACTTCTCATTTCAAGTAAAGCCAATCTTTCTCCCTTTAATTTTAAAAGTCTTTCATATTGGTCTACAATCATATTATAAATTTCTTCTTTTGATGGTCTTTTGAATTCTTCACCTGCAAAATAAGCATTAATTTCTTTAAATATCCAAGGATTACCTAAGGCACCCCTTCCAATCATAATTGCCTTACAACCAGTATATTCTAGCATATGTAAAGCCGAAGGACCATCAACAATATCACCATTTCCTACAACCGGAATATTAACCGCCTCTACTACATCCTTAATCACATCAAGATTAGCATGACCACTATACATTTGAGCTCTAGTCCTACCATGAACAGCAATGGCACAAGCACCTGCTTTTTCAATCATTTTAGCATTTTCTACCGCATTAATATTATTTTCATCCCAACCGATTCTAATTTTAACAGTTACGGGAAGTGGAGTAGCTTCAACAACAGCCTTTGTTATTTCATAAACCTTATTAGGATCCCTTAATAAGGAAGAGCCTGCACCTGCTCTTTTAGCAACCTTATTAACAGGACAGCCCATATTAATATCAATGATATCCGCATCAGTATTTTCATAAATCCATTTAGCTGCGTATACAAGAGTCTCTTTATCCGCACCAAAAATTTGCATCGAAAGAGGATGCTCATTTTGGCTTACTCCTGTCATTTTTATCGTTTTAGCATTATGAAATGAAAGAGCCTTATCACTAATCATTTCACATACTACAAGACCGGCTCCCATTTCCTTGCATATACTTCTAAATGCCTCATTTGTAATACCAGCCATTGGTGCTAAAACTAACTGATTTTCAATTTCAACATTACCTATTTTCCACTTCATTCAACATCACCCTTAATATATCCTTAATATATTCAATTGGAAGTCCAATTATATTATCCAGTGAACCACTATATCCTTCAATCAAACTTCTTCCTTCACCCTGAATAGCATATGAGCCTGCCTTATCATAAGGCTCATCCGTTTTAAGATAATCATCAATCATTTCTTTTGTTAGCTTTTTAAATGTAACATAGGATTTAACATACATTGTCATATTAAGCTTTTTTGAAATAATTGATACACCCGATACTACCTCATGTGTCATCCCACTAAATGTAGCTAAGGTATTATATGCATCTTTCCTGTCTTTAGGCTTTCCATAAATTTTTCCATCTAGACAAACAATTGTATCAGTTGATAAAACCACGTCATTTGGAAAAAGAGAAGCAACAGCCTCACCTTTTTTTCTTGCAACATTCATAACATTTTGATATGGTGATAAATTCGCGTCCATTGTCTCATCTGTATTTTTTGATACAATTTCAAATGTAAACCCTTCTCTTTGAAGAATTTCTTTTCTTCTTGGCGATTTACTTGCTAAAATAAGTTTCATTCTATTACGACCCTTCTTGTCTTAAGAATTTTAACACAATTAAATACTTTTCTCAATATATATGATTTTATATGACATTTTATGAAAAAAACTTATTCTAAAATATAGCATGGTGATATTTGTGTATAAATATTTTAAATACATTATTGTGGCATTAATCCCTTTAATCTCTTTTTACTTTCCAAACAAATATTTGTTTTTATATTTAAGTCTTACTTACCTTTTTTTAACTAATTTAAAGCCCTATTATACCTTTGGTCTTCTATTTATTTATTTTATAAAGCCCGAAGCTTTTATACCTTCTTTATGCTTAATATTACTTCTTCAAGTAATCTATCTTTTTAAAAAGAAATATATTTCCCTTTTATATAGTCTTATTCTTTTTATTATATTTAATGCCTATATAATAAAAGAAGCTAAAACTATTTTACTTGTTAGTAGTATTCTTATCTTATTTACCTTAGGCCTTTATTTTTATTTTAAAGCTAATATGGCTTTAGATTTTTATTTAAATAAGCTTCTTATTACTTTTTTATCCTCTATTTATCTTTATTTTTCTTCTAATGCTCATTTAGGCTATGCTTTTTTGATAATAAGCTACCAAAATAAACGAGATCTAACTATGTTATTTTTTGCTGTTACAGGAGCGATTTTTAATAACTACACCAAAATACCATTTTATCTTTTCTTTTTAGCACTAGCTCTTAAAAGCTTCTCACTAAATATAATTTTCACTTTAATTTCTATTTACTTATTTAAAACTCAATACTTATATTACATCCCAATTGCTCTTAATTTTTTGCTTTATAATCAAAATGATAAGCCCATTTATTTATCCTCTGTTATTAATAATGTTAATAAATACCTTAAATTAATTGAAAATAAGAGTAATAATATGGATTCCTATGATACAATTGATGAAAGAATTAAAGCATTGTTAAAATCATATTGTCTTAATTATCCCATGAAAGAAAAATGCTTTTCTAAACGCCGAATTGACATGTATCATTTTCTTATGTATGAAGTAACAAGTAATATGAAGCATTCTAAGGAAATTGATTATTTTATTTATAATTGCGAATATAAAAAAATGATGGACGAAGCTCCTAAAATAAACTTTAATTTAAATTCAAGCTATAACACCATAAAAGATACTATAAATATTTTAATATCTGAAAACAATTTAAAAAATGATTTAATAGCTAAGCTTAAAAACTATTCTTTGTCTAGCATTAACTATATAAATGATAGTCAAATGACTTTGTCATTTAATGAATATATTTTACCATTAAAGCTTGAAAGAATTCTAAAAAATAAAAATTTAAATGTCAGCTATACAGGTAATAACACCTATGAAATAGCCTATAAGAGCAAGTGTAAAATCAAAGCTGAATCAATTATCTTATCAAAGGGTGGTGGCTATATTGCCGGAGACAATTGTCTAATTAAAAAAACCAGTACAAAGCTTTATGCCGCCTTAAGTGATGGTATGGGTTCAGGTCTTAAAGCATATGAAGCATCAAAGGCATTACTGAAAAGACTTGAAGGATTAATAAATCTTCCTTATGATGATGAAAAGATAATTAGACTTTTAACTGAGCTTAGCCATATTTCCCTTTTTACATCTTCATATGCAACACTTGATTTTTTTAGTGCCAATTTAGCAACAAAAAAAGGAAAGTTATTTAAAATTGCATCTTCAACTTCCCTTCTTATTCGTAATAATCAAATAAAAGAATTTAATACCAAAACTCTTCCAATTGATTTTGATGGTATTCTTGATTTATATGAAATCGACCTTGAAAAAAATGATATAATTTTATTAATGTCTGATGGAGTCTTTGATTTTTCAAACATTAAAGCTCTATATTCATATATTTTAAGCATTTCCTATCTTGAGCCTGATAAGCTTGTTTATAATATTGCCAAATATATTTTTAATGAATCAAATAAAAAGCTTCATGATGATACATCTATTCTTGCAATAAAGGTATATTAATACTATTTTAAAAATTTATGAATAATTCTATCCTTTCCTTTAGAATAAGGACTATACCTCATAGGAAGATCAATCCATAGCTTCTTATCAATGATACTTTTAGTGTGTGAAAATGTATAAAAGCCTGCTTTACCATGATATGAACCAAGCCCAGATTCCTTAAAACCACCAAACCCTAAATACGATGATGATAAATGAATAAGCGTATCATTTATACAACCACCACCAAAACCAATTTGTCTTATAAGATAATTAATTAATTTTTTATTTCTTGCAAATATATAACAAGCAAGTGGTACATCATGACTATTAACATAATCAATAACTTCACTAATATCATCATAAATAATTACTGGTAATATAGGACCAAATATTTCCTCTTGCATCACCTTATCACTATATGAAACATTATCTAAAATAGTTGGTTCTATTTTTAATAATTCTTCATTATAGCCTTCCCCATATATTATTTTTGTTCATCAAGCAAAGAAATAACTCTCTTAAAATGCTCATAATCAATTATTTTTCCATAGTTTGGTGATGCTAAATAATTAGAACCATACTGCTTAATAATTTCTTTTTTTAAAGCTTCAATTAACTTATCATGTACTTCTCTTTTAACTAAAATATAATCAGGTGCTACACAGGCTTGCCCTACATTTAATAGCTTACCAAAGATAATTCTTTTAGCCTCAATTTTAGCACTTCACTCGTGGCCTCATAAACAATACTTCCTACCTTTTTACTTCCTGTAAAAAAGATATAATCAAATTGTGCGTGAATTAATGTTTGATTTTCAATAATACCACCAAAAATAACCGTAGCGTATTTAGGCTCAAAAGCATCTTCAATAATTTCTTTTAGAATCTCATTTGTATAAGGTGAATATTCACTTGTCTTAATGATTATTGTATTTCCTGCAGCTATCGCCTCTACTAAAGGATCTACACTTAATAAAAAAGGATAATTCCATGGTGACATTACTAAAACCATACCATAAGGCTCTGCTATTGTAAAAAGCTTACTGCCCTAAATTGAGCAAGAGGACTTCTTTTTTTACGTGGCTTTGTCCATTTTTTATATGCTTAAGCATGTAGCTTATTTCACTTAAAACTAAGCCAATTTCACACATACAAGCCTCACTTTTACTTTTACCTAAATCCTTATACAAAGCTCCCGCTATTTTATCTTCTTTTTGTTTAATTACATCATATAATTTCTTAAGATGAGTTATTCTAAAGCTTACATCTAATGTTTTTCCCGACCTAAAAAAATCTTTTTGTATCCCAACTATCTTTAAAATTTCCTTTTCAGTCATAATATCACAGTCCTTTTTTATTCATAACACATTTTAAAAGATAAATAAAATTTTTCTATTATTTAAGATATATGATATAATAAGTTGAAAAAATGGAAGTGATGAAAATGATAAATAAAGTTCAAAGCTTTATTAAAGAAAACAAATTAATCGAACCCCATGCTAAAATCGTGCTTGCTTTTTCATACGGAGTAGATTCTAGAGTTTTATTAGATATTTTAATTAAACTAGGCTATGAAGTAATTATAGCTCATGTAAATCATAAACACCGACTTCAATCAGAGCTTGAGGAAGATGAGGCTATTAGTTTAGCTAAAAGGCTTAATATTAATTATGAGGTAATGCATTTAGTTGAAGATCATAGTAAAAACTTTCACGCTGATGCTCATAATAAACGCTATGATTTTTTTATGCATGTTGCCAAAAAATATAATGCTAACTATATTGCAACTGCTCATCACCTAAATGATAATGCTGAAACAATTCTTTTAAATTTAATTCGTGGTTCTAATTTATACGGCTATGGTGGTATAAATATCACTCAAAAAAGAAATAATATTACTATTGTAAGACCACTTATGTGTGTTACTAAAAAAGAAATTAAAGCTTATCAAGAAGTTAATAATTTAACCTATTATGAGGATTCATCAAATAGTGAGGATGAATTTAGGAGAAATAGAATTAGACACCATATTCTTCCTCTTCTTGAAAATGAAAATCCTAATATCTTAAAGGAGTTAAATAATTATTCAAAAATGATGCATGAGGCTTTTTCTTTTATTAGAAATATGTCTATCACATATTTAAATGAGCATAATAATATCATTGATGTAGAAAGCTTCAAAATACTTGACAACGCTCTAAAAAAGGATATTATATCACTTATTCTTGAAAAAAAAGAAATTGAAAGAAGCTATAATTTAATAAATTTAATTCTTAATAATATTATGGATAAAGCCCCTCAAAATGAAATCACTTTACATGATGGATTTATATTTAAAAAGCGTTATAACAAGGCGTTTATTGACGTCAAAAATGAAAAAGTAGAAAATTACCATAAATTGTATGAAAATAATGTGATTTACATTCAAAATTTACGTTTTTATTTCACAAAAAACTTACCCAATTCAAGTGCAAATTATCTAAAATTATGCTATAATGAGTTAGTATTTCCGCTTGTTTTACGAAATAGACGTGATGGAGATACAATTGAAATGACCTATGGTCACAAAAAAATTAAAAAACTCTTTATGGATTTACATCTTACTAAGGAAGAAAGAGATAACGCTTTAATCCTTGAAAACAATGGTGAAATTCTTTGGGTTGTTAATTTAGCAAAATCCAAAAGACTAACAGAAATGAAGTCTTCTGGTGATATTTATTTAGTATATGAGGTGATATGATGGAAAATGATATTTTAAAAGTTATTGTATCTGCCAAGGAGATTGATGCTATTTGTGAGCGTCTTGGCAAAGAGATAACAAAAGATTATGACGGAAAATATCCTATTGTAATCGGTCTATTAAAGGGTTGCCAGCCTTTTATGTCGGATTTAATTAAGCACATAAATACATATATGTCAATTGATTATATGTCAGTTTCAAGCTATGACGGAATGTCTTCTACTGGTTCTATTACCATTAAAAAGGATATTGAAACAGATGTAAGAGGACGTGATGTAATTGTCGTTGATGATATTATCGATACTGGTGTTACTCTTTTAAACATTATTAATCTTTTTAAAGAAAAAAAAGTAAGATCAATTAAAACAGTCTGCTTACTTGATAAGCCCGAAGGTCGTAAGGTAGATCTTAATGCTGACTATGTTGGTATGATTGTACCAAAAGAATTTGTTGTAGGCTATGGGCTTGATTATAATGGCTTATATCGTAATCTTCCATACGTTGGTGTATTAAAAAGAGAAGTTTACGAAAAATAATTACAGGAGGTAACTATGGACAATAATCAAAATAATAACAATAATCAAAACCCACAAAGACCTGGGATGAAACGTAGAAGACCTGATTACCAGATTCTTATTGCAGTTATCATTATCTTTGCACTAGGCTTTCTTTTAATTAGAAATTTAACAGGCACTTCTTATCAGTATGTTGAATCAAATAAAATTGAATATATTTTAAAGTATTCAACTTATGATGATATCAAGCTTGGCGATGCAGTTGTAGTTGCATCTCCACTTCGTGATACTGATGGTTCTATTAAATCACCATTCACAAATAATGTAATTAATGAAAGTTCACCCCTTATTATAACTTATACTGATTTAACAGCTAAGCCTATTGGTGAATCAAATAGTGGTCATTTAACATTACGTGGAAAAATAACTGAAAAGAAAAGTGAAACAGATAAAGGTACTGCTTACTACTTTACTTGTAATATTACTCAAGGTCAATATGATGAGCTAGCGACTTTAGCACCAGTTGTTTTACAAAAGGCTTCTACAAGCTTCTGGTCAGTTCTAATTAATTTCTTACCACTTATTATTCTTGTAATCTTCTTCATCGTAATGATGAAAAGCGGTGGTGGAAATCGTCAAGCATTTGATTTTGGTAAAAATCGTGCAAAAATGGCTCGTGGTAAAACCGTTACATTTAATGATGTAGCTGGATGTGACGAGGAAAAGGAGGAACTTGTTGAAGTTGTAGACTTCCTTAAAAATCCTCGTAAATATGTTGAAATTGGTGCTCGTATCCCTAAGGGTGTCTTACTTTGTGGTTCTCCTGGTACAGGTAAAACCTTACTTGCAAAGGCTGTAGCAGGTGAAGCTGGAGTTCCATTCTTCTCTATTTCTGGTTCTGACTTCGTTGAAATGTTCGTTGGTGTTGGTGCTTCTCGTGTTCGTGACCTATTTAAGGATGCTAAAGAAAACGCTCCATGTATCATTTTCATTGATGAAATTGATGCTGTTGGTCGTCAACGTGGCGCTGGTATCGGTGGTGGTCACGATGAACGTGAACAAACTCTTAACCAATTACTGGTTGAAATGGACGGATTTACCGTTAATCAAGGAATCATTATTATGGCTGCAACAAATAGACCCGACGTACTAGACCCAGCTCTTCTTCGTCCAGGTCGTTTCGACCGTCAGATTACAATTTCTAATCCTGATGTTAATGGACGCACGGCTATTTTAAAGGTTCATGCAAGAAACAAGAAATTTGCTCCTGACGTTAAATTTGATGAAATTGCACACCGAATCCCCGGATTTAGTGGTGCAGATATTGAGAATCTATTAAATGAAGCAGCACTTTTAGCTGCAAGAGATAATCGTAAGGTTATCAATAAGTTTGATATTGATGAAGCTACTGACCGTGTAATGATGGGTCCTGCTAAAAAGAGCCGCGTTATTACTCCACGTGAAAAGAATGTTGTTGCTTATCATGAAGCTGGTCATGCTGTTATTGGCTTAAAGCTTGAAAAATCAAATGTAGTCCAAAAAGTAACAATTATTCCTCGTGGTCAAGCCGGTGGATATAATCTAATGCTTCCTGAAGAGGAAACATACCTTGAAACAAAATCTTCTTTAACTGCTCGTATTACTGGTTATTTAGGTGGTCGTGTTGCGGAAGAAATTATGTTTAATGAAGTTTCAACTGGTGCATCTAATGACTTCCAAAATGCAACCAAGATTGCCCGTGCAATGGTTACCGAATATGGTATGTCAGATCTTGGTCCTGTACAATATGAACAGCCTAATGGTTCTGTTTTCCTAGGACGTGACTATGTCAAGGATAAGAACTTCTCTGAGCAGGTAGCTCTTGAAATTGACCGTGAAACAAGAAAAATTATTGAATCATGCTACGAACAAGCTAAAAAATGCATTAATGAGAATAAGACTTTATTAAGTACAATTGCTGAATATCTAAAGCGAATTGAAACTTTAACAAAGTCTGATATTGATGAAATCAATTCTACAGGACATCTTGACTGGTATGATAAAAAGCATAAAAATGATCCTGTTATGGTTGATGGTCATCCTGTATATGTTTATGATGAGACTACAAACGATAATGTTGATACCACTTCTATTTTAAACAATACTTCAATTCCTTCTGAATCAGATTCAACTAATACAGAAAAAAAGGATTCTTCTTCAACTGATGAGAATCGATAAGTATCTTAAGGTAAGTCGAATCATTAAGCGTCGTACACTTGCTAAAGAAGCTACTTCTGGTGAGCGTATTTTGGTTAATGATAGGCAGGTTAAACCATCTTATATTGTTAAAATCGGTGATATAATAACAATCTTATTTGGTAATAAGCAAGTTAAAGTCAAAGTTTTGAACACAAATGAAACAATCAAAAAAGCTGATGCATGCTTAATGTATGAGTTAATTGAAGAAAAAGTACTTGAGGAGCAATAAATTTGCTCCTTTTTATTGTAGATTATTAAATGTTTTATTATAATATATTTATAGATGGATGGTGTCATAATGCATAAAATAACAAATTATAAAAAAGAATTTTCAAGCAATAAGGTTGAAGCTTTAGCCTTATATAATAATGAACAATTTTCATTTGAATATTATCATCTATTTAAAGAACGTTCTCTTCACATTAATCTTGATGGTGAAGAAGAAATAAAACTTTTATATTTTTTACTAAAAGGAAAATGTGAATTTTACCTTGATAATGAAAGAATTGTCTTAGAGCCTTTTGAACTTCTAGAAATAAATACAACCTCAGGCTTTAATATTTATGCTCTTGAAGAAATTTCTTTACTTTATATATCACTTTCTGATTCAAAAATAAATTTAAAAACAGACGAACTTTCAAAACAAATTGAGCGATTAGAAAATAAAGATGATTATTTAAAAGGTCATAATTATCGCGTTAGCAAATATGCCTTAATTATTTTAGAAGAAATGGGGCTTAAGCTTAACACTGATAATTTAAATTACGCAGCTTCATATCATGATATTGGGAAAATTAAAATTTCACCTGATATTGTTCATAAAGAATCATCATTAACACCTAAAGAATTTGAAGTCATGAAAATGCATCCTATTTATTCTTATGAAATTATTAAGCCCATTTTAGGCGAAGATATAGCATACATTGCCAAATGTCATCATGAAAAGCTTGATGGTTCTGGATATCCTTTACACCTTAAAGGCGATGCCATCCCAATTGAAGCTCAAATCATTGCAGTCGCAGATATTTTTGATGCCCTAACCACTAAAAGAACCTATCGTGATGCTTATTCTTTTAATGATGCAATTAAAATAATGGAAGCTGATGTAATAAATCATAAAATCAATAAAGAAGCTTATAATGCCTTAAAAAAGGCTATTAATGATGATTTAATTAAATTAAACTAACTTAAATACTTTAAATAACACTTACATTGTAGTATAATTTAGACATAAAAAGGAGTGAGTTATTATGCCACTAGTAGATACTAGAGAAATGTTTAAAAAAGCATATGAAGGTCATTATGCAATAGGTGCCTTCAATATTAACAATATGGAACAAATTCAAGGTATTGTTGATGCATGTAATGAATTACATAGCCCTGTTATATTACAGGTCTCAAGAGGAGCACGTAAGTATGCAAAGCCTATTTATTTAAAAAAGATGGTTGAGGCTGCAGTTGAGGATTCTAATATTCCTATCGCACTACATCTAGACCATGGCGATACATTTGAAACATGTAAGGATTGTATTGATGGAGGCTTTACATCTGTTATGATTGATGGTTCTTCTTTAAGCCTTGAAGAAAATATAGCCCTTACTAAAAAGGTATGCGAATATGCTCATAAGCATGTACCTTATGTAACTGTTGAAGGTGAACTTGGACGTCTTGCAGGGGTTGAAGAGCACGTAAATGTTAGTGCTGAAGATTCAAGTTACACTAACCCTGATGATGTTGAAAGATTTGTTAAAGAAACCGGTGTTGATTCTCTTGCGATTGCCATTGGTACAAGCCATGGTGCATTTAAATTTAAACCTGGTACAAAACCACAGCTTCGTTTTGATATTCTTGAAGAAGTTGCTCGTCGTCTTCCTAGCTTCCCAATTGTTTTACATGGTGCTTCTTCTGTTGTTCCAGAATACGTTAAGATTCTTGAAGAAAATGGTGGAAAGATGCCAAATGCAATTGGCGTTCCGGAGGATATGTTAAGAAAAGCTGCAACAATGGCTGTATGTAAAATTAATATTGATTCAGATATCCGTCTTGCATGTACAGCTATGGTAAGAAAGCATCTATTTGAACATCCTGATCACTTTGACCCACGTCAATACATGACTGATGCTCGTCAAGCTGTTCATGATATGGTCGAACATAAAATTAAGGTTGTTCTTGGTTCTGAAAATAAAGCCTAATTAAGAAGTCTTTGGACTTCTTTTTTCATATTATTAGTTATTCTACATATAATTAACTGGTGATATTGTGGAAATCAAAATGACAAGTACAAAAGGTATTATTATTGGAGGAGTAAAAAAAATAAAAGAAATTACTTCATCAGAAGCAATTCTAGAACTAGAAAATACACCACTTAAAATTAAAGGAAATAACCTAGCTCTTGTAAAAACAAATAATGATATCAACACCATAGAACTCGAAGGAGAAATATATGGCCTTGAATTTAAAGCTGAAAAGAAAAAAGAATCATTCTTTAAAAAGCTATTTGCTTAATGGAATATTTCCTTCTTCTTCTAAATTTAAGCTATGGCTATATTTTAGGCTTTATTTTAAGATTCATAAGATATAAAAAAATTTCTCCTTTTAAAGATATATTATACTCTGTATTTTATATATACTTTTACATTAAATTAATTGATAAGGTAATGATTAAAACTAATCCTTATCTTGTATCAATGCTTATTATCGGCTTTATAATCGGATATAAATATTATTATAAAAATTCAATCAAGGAATTCTATGAATTACTTACCTTAACTAAAAAAATTACAATTAAAATTTTAAAACCTCCATTTATAGCTATGATTTATAAAGCAATTAAAAACCATAAAGCCAAAAAAATTTATTACAAAAAACATCCTTATCTAAAAAAGAATAAATATGAACTTTTTTAATACTATATCAAACAAAAAAGAACGAAGAGACTAACCTCCGTTCTTTTATCACTTTAATAAATTTAATTTTAATTACTTTTTATCTTAATTATTTTGAGCAAACACTAATTCTTTCTTTATTATATTTCCTACTAATAATAACATCAACTAAAGCAATGGCATAATCATTATATGAAATAATACTTTCACCATTTGAATTTAAAATTAAATTTTCACCACCAATTTGATATTCTCCTGTTTCTGAACCTTCCGCATCAAAATTACAAGTCGGTGAAATATAAGTCCAATTTAAATTATTCCTTAACTATTGCTAATTGTGTTTTGCTTTCGGTACTAACACGTTCTACTTTATATTTTTAGTTATATGTGAACTTTATATCATTTAATTAAAGTCATAAATATCATCTAATGTAATTAAAATATAATCATTATCATATGTTATATTAAATCCATTTTTTGAAACAAATCCAAGCTTTGCAGGATATATACTCGTATTTTTTAATTGTTCTATTTCTTCATTAATTATCCTATTATCAATTTTAGAATTGGTATATTTAACCTCGTAAACAGTATAACCATCACTTGATTTAGTTACCAAATCAAATTGACCGTTTTTCTTTTCTTTAGGATTGTCATACCAATAAGTACCAATATCTTCTAAATAAGGAACAATAAGTCCATTTTTATTTTTTCTAATTAAATATTCTTTAGCTATTTTTTCGAACGTTTTAGGTACTACGGTATGCAAAAAATCATCCTTTATGTATTTTTCATAGAATAAATCATCACTAATGATGTTTTTAATAGAAAGATTATGATAAATATACCTGTAATAAAAACAAACTGCACTATCTGTCAAACCATATCCAGATTTCTTTTTATTCTTTTTATCATTTATAGGACAGACATAATGAATTAAGTCCATTTTTTCTAATATTTCTAAGGTATCATATAAAGAAGTTGACGTTTTAATTCCGGATTTAGACAATATATCAGAATAATGAAAAGCACCCATTGCTATACTAGAAAATACAGAATAAGCGTTATTAACCTTAGTTAATTCCTCTTTAATATTAGAAGTAACCTCGCTTAACAAATGTGAAAATTGTCCACTAAGTAACCTTATTATATTATCCTTTACAGATAATTTATCATTTATTTGTTTGTTATAATAAGGCACACCTCCAAAAGCTGCATAAAGCATTACCTTATCTTCATTAGAAAAACTACTATAAAATTTTTGTGAATCATAATAATCCATTTCTTTAAGCAATAATGTTAATTCAAATCTCCTATATAAAGGATTACTTTCACTTTGAATATCTTCCATTGTAGAAATACTACTACCTAATATAAAAAACTTAATTTTACTTTTATTTTGAAAATTATCAATAATCCTTTGAATTTTTGAATCTAACCCATTAATAATTTTTCTAATATATGGATATTCATCAATTGCAAATAAAAGTTCATTATTCATTGCATATTCAAATAAATACTCAATTGCATCAACAAAAGTGTCAAATGCTAGATTTTTAACACATAAGGTCTCCCTAATAACCTTAGTCAAATCCAAAATATTACTCGTTTCATTTTCTTGATTACATTGATAAATAATAAAAGGTTTATTTGAATTTGAAAAGCAATGTTTTAAAAGTTCTGTCTTTCCAAGACGTCTCCTACCGAAAATTAATCCAGAGCCAAAATCATCCTTTTGAATAATATAATTTAAAGCCTCTTGTTCATTTTCCCTACCATAAAATGCCACAAATATCACCTCAATATTATTTTAATATTTTTGTTGAAAAAAAGCAACAAGAAAAATTCCAACAAAAAGCATTCTTCACACTTTAAAATCTTTATGCTATTTTTCCATTAAAAGTGATAAACATATTATTATTTTATGATATTTATAAATCTAAAGTTTTTAATATGATTTAATATGAGCATTTTCATTACTTATCACTTACTATCTTTTACTATTGGTATACATCCTAATTCTTCAATTGTTATGAATGTTTTTTTATTATAGCTCTATAATTTTTATACAATTTATAGTAATAAAGTTTATTTTTTAAATAATTTTTTTACTATTTTTTATAATAATGATGTATTTTTCTACTTTTTTTAAAAAAGATATGATATAATAAGCTGTATAACTTTAGGAGGTTTTTATTGTGGAAAAATTATCTGAACAAGAAATTATAAGAAGAGATAAGCTTGCAAAATATAAAGAATTAGGAATTGACCCTTTTGGTCAAAAATTTGATGTAACTGGACATAGCGTTGATATTAAAAACGAATATAAGGATATGTCTCATGAAGAGCTTGAAGAAAAAGCTGTCGATGTAGCGGTTGCTGGTCGTATTATGTTTATCCGTAAAATGGGTAAGGCTTCTTTCTTTGCTATTCAAGATAAAGAAGGCTTTATTCAAATTTATATTCGCAAGGATATAGTTGGTGAAGATCAATACAATCTATTTAAAATGGCTGATATTGGTGATATTGTTGGTATTAATGGACATGTAATGCGTACTCAAACTGGTGAAATAACCATTAAATGTACTAAATACACTCACCTTGTAAAGGCTTTAAGACCACTTCCTGAAAAATTCCATGGACTTCAAGATGTTGAAGAGCGTTATAGAAGACGTTATCTTGACCTTATTATGAATGAGGATGCTAAGCGTGTTGCCATTCAACGTCCAAGAATTATTCGTGCTATGCAAGAATATTTTGATAGTCATGATTTTATCGAGGTTGAAACACCTGTTCTTCAAAACATTCAAGGTGGAGCTACTGCTCGTCCTTTCATTACTCATCATAATGCACTTGATGCAGACTTCTACTTACGTATTGCAACGGAATTACATTTAAAGAGATTACTTGTAGGTGGCCTTGAAAGAGTTTATGAAATTGGTCGTATTTTCCGTAATGAAGGTATGGATCGTACTCATAACCCTGAATTTACTACTGTTGAGCTTTATCAAGCATTTGGTGATTTAAGCTCTATGATGGAACTTTGTGAAGGTGTAATTCGCCACGCAGCTACAAAGGTTATTGGTAAGACTGAATTTAAAAATCCATTCAATCCAGATGGTGAATTAATTAACATTGAAAAGCCATTTAGAGTTGTTACTATGTGCGATGTAATTAAAGAACAAACTGGTGTTGACTTTAAGAATAATAATTATACATTTGAAGAAGCACTTGCTCTTGCAAAGGAACATAATGTACCAGTTGAGCCTCATTTCATTTCTGTTGGTCATATTATTAATGCCTTCTTTGAGGAATATGGTGAAAAGACTTTAATCCAACCTACTTTCCTTTGTGGACATCCAATCGAGATTTCACCACTTACTAAGAAGGACCCAGCAGATCCTCGTTTCGTACAACGTTTTGAATTATTTATTGGTGGCAAGGAGTTTGCAAATGCCTATACTGAGTTAAATGACCCAATTGATCAAAAGGAACGTTTCCTTGAGCAATTAAAGGAAAAGGATGCTGGAAATGATGAAGCAAACGAAATGGATACAGATTTCGTAGAAGCTCTTGAATATGGTATGCCTCCTGCTGGTGGTATTGGTATTGGTGTAGATAGACTTGTTATCTTCTTAACTGAATCTACTACTATCCGTGATGTAATCCTATTCCCTCAAATGAAGACAAGATAGTGGTGAGATTGTGGATATCTATACAGACTATGGCAATTGGAAATTTGAAAATCATGAATTAATTAACGCTCTTATTTCTTTAAAGAGTAAAATAATTTCTAGATTTTCTCACACTATTCTCGTTGTAGATTATTTATATGACAAACGTGTTAAAGAAGGTAGCCTTGATGAAACACTTGAGGTTATCTTTGAAACAGGCTTCAATTATATTCATGATCATTTTATGACTATTCAATCTATTCTTAAAAGCGAATATCGTGGAAATATTAAAGAAATGGATAAGAATGCTAAAACCATAAATCTTCTTCTTTATATCCAAGATTTTGAAAATGAATTAATGAATAAGCCTGATTATAAAGATGAAGATTATAAAAAATTATCTGACCTTGAAGATAAGGTAAATGAATATATTGAACGTCATGAAGAAATACCTGATGCATATTTTGGAATTCTTGATGATATTACAGTTCAAATATTTGATGAGTACCAAGGTGTAAACGAAATAATGTATGAAGTTGCCCTTGATTTGGATTTAATTAAAGATGATACTGAAGACTCTGTAGATGCAATCTTTGGTAAAATGTTTTAAAAGGAGCAACATTGAAGCTCCTTTTATTATGAAAAACCACGAAATTAAATTTCGCGGTTTTTTCTTTCTTTATTTATTCCATTTAATTAACAAACTACCAATATATGTCGTATTATCACCAGTTGAACTCTCGTAATATACACCAAATCCTCCATTTGTATTAGATTTAATTTCAGCTTCTAAATCAACAGTTGCTAAATATCCCTTATCAACAGCAGTTTTAGGTTGTTCAGCAGATGATTCAATATGCGTATGCAATTTTCCATCCTTTGTCCAAACATGAATTGTACATTCAGTCAAATATGCTGATGTTGAAGCAGATGTTGCTAAAACAGTTACATTTTGTTTGCCAGATTCATCAACACTAAGTTGAACCAACTTAACAATTGTTGAATCTCCACTTTCTCTTTCGATTCGAAGAGCATATCCTGTTTTAGTTGTAGCATCATATTTTATTCTTACTTCAATAAAGTTGCCTTTTGAACCAAAGCCTTGTGCAGCAGTTTTACCTGGAGCAACTTTCATTGTGACATCCATATCACCATAAGAACCAGCAACTGGAATATAATCAATTTCACTGAAAGCAGGTGATGCGTTCTTATTACCTGTAAAATATAAACCTGTATAGCCCTTAAAGCCATTTTTAGCACCTGTGCCATATGCTACATTGTTAGCAATCCAATAACCTGGTAATATTGTCATATTATTTTCTGTAGGCAATGATGCTAAATCAACTTGATATTCATCAAGGCTCTTCACACCATTTTCAAAAATAGCTACTTCACTAATTACTTCAGCAGGTTCTGCATACTCTGAACGTATATGCTTAGACTCAACTGTAGCCTTTAAATACTTTCCAACCCAAGCAGGATGAATTAAAATACTTTGTAATGGCGTTTCTCCACGACCTGTAGCAACATGAATTGCATTAGTTCCATTAGCATCATCACATACATACCAATTAATTCGTGAATTATCGGCACGTACACCTAAGTTTCCGATATCATATGAAACAGAAGCTACACCATTTTGATTTTGAATTATTTGAAGATTGCTTGCCTTATCAATAGGTAAAATAGATGGTTTAACATTAATTGCAACAGCAGCTTCAAGTCCACTCTTATCACGAGCAGTAATAATTACCTTTACTGTTTGTTCTAAATCATTTGTTGCAGTAACAACACATTTGCCATCATTTTGTGGAGTTAGGGAAACAACATTTTTGTATGCTTCATCTACACTCCATGTTGTGCTTGAATTTGCATTATAATCGGTAGCCTGAGGACCTTTGATTGTATATGTTAAATTAGCTTTGTCAGCATTTTCTTTACCAGTTTCCAAATTAATCGCATCTGTTGATACTGATAATGTAGTAGGAATATCAACGCCACCTAATGATGTAACTAATTCTTTTTGAGAAAGTGGATCCCATTCATCTGTTCCTCTTAGCAAATTATAAACATTATATGTTACATTTCCTTTTGAATTTACTAATTTATATGCCTTTAATGCTTGTGTACCAGAAATATCAATTCCCTTATCAGCATTTATGCCACCATCTGAAAAATCAGTTTGAACGCCATTATATGTTACATTAGAATAATAGCTTCTATATGTATCAGATAAAATATCACTCCAACCAATTTTATAGGTTTGTAATCCCGTAGAATCATGGAATCTCGAATCAATAACATTGAATCTTCCAGCACCTTTAACTAAATATTGATGTGGATCAGTTCCAATATTAATATGTGTAATATTAAAATCACAATTTAATAATGTAACACCACTTGATCCACCCCATGGCTTAGAAGCGTAAAAATCAAAATCACAATTTAGATAAACAGCTTGTGATGAGCCGTTTAATGAGTCATCCGTTGATTCCATATGACAATCAACATATAATGCACGTTTACTACTGACAAATGGCATCATATTTAGTCTACTAATAAAGGCTACATTTTTACAATATAATTTATCACCACTATATGAGCCTAATTGACATTGAGTAACATCTGTAGAACGTTTCTCATGATTATATGAGCTATTTAATGCATATTCTAAATCAATATTACAATAACCACCAACTGTTAAATTTTCAATTTGGAATCCATCACCTGAAATATTAAAGCAAGTTGGATTTCCTCCATCATATCCAACATTGTGTCCATAATTAAATGCTAACACAACGTTACGATAATCATCAGTCAATCCTTGCCATTTCATATTAGCACAATTTTTTTCAATCGTGAATGCTTTATCAGTCGAAGCAGAATCTGGATTATGTGTCCAATAAACACCTGGCGCAATATAAATAATCATTTGTTCCTGTTCAGTTCCATCTTTAGCAGCCTCTATTGCCTTATTTATATTATTATAAATATAATTATGAGCCGCAACCTCTTCATCAGTTAAACGATTATCAAGCAATATCGCTTTTTCACCTAAAGTCACAACTTTATTATCCCAACCGTATGTGAATGATGTATAGTCACTATTTAATGTTACAGCATACTGAACACCTAATTCACCACTTACAATATCATTTACCCAATCACCATAAGTTCCAACATAGCCAAATGATTTAGCGATTGAGTAAGCATCTATAGCATTATCACCTTTATCGCCTTTATCGCCTTTATCACCTTTATCGCCTTTTTCACCTTGAATTCCCTGATCTCCCTTATCACCTTGGTCGCCTTTAACTCCACATGAAGTAACCCCTAAAATTAAAGATGCACCACATAAAGAGCCTAATATTGACCTCAATAATTTCTTATCCATCTTCTTTTTCTCCATTTCCGAGTTATTACTATTAAACTAGAATAGTCTGAAAAAATACTATCCTCTACAATAATAAGCAATCATCTTAGTGATATAATATAAAGCTAGTTCTTTATATTTGGCAATAAAATTGAATAACTCTATCAGCAATAATATTAACAATTTCACTTTAATAACCGTCAATAAACAATTGAAAACGTTTTCTTAATACGCCTTTATTATAATCTATAATAATTGTTAAGTCAATTAAAATAGAATAACAAATTTATAACTGTTAATTGAAAAAGAAAATTCCGTTCGTATATAATAATATTGTAACCTTAGGATTGGCTTGTAGGAGGTAGCCAATGAAATCACAATTAACAATTAATACTAAAACTAAATATACTGAATCAAAAAAATATCAAAAGCATTTTTCTTTAGATGATAGAATTAAAATTCAAAAAATAATTACTGAAAATCGTGATGATATTGGGGCTATGACTATTCTTCTTAAAGATATTGGTAACATTTTTCTAAATGATCCGTCTACCATTTCAAAAGAAGTTAAATTGCATAGAATAAAAAAAGAACGTCCTTTTTATTCAACATATAGTTATGCAAATTCCCTTTGTGAGAATTTTAATACATGTAAGAAAACCATTAATAATGGTTCAAATAAATTTTGTAAAGCCTATTCTTATTGTACGAAATCATGTCCAGATTTTAAAGAAATGACTTGTTCTCATCTAAAAAAATTTCCTTGGGTTTGTAATGGCTGTAAAAAGGTTCAAAGATGTCATTTAAACAAATACTTTTATTATTCTGATATTGCAAATAACGAATATAAAGAAAAATTAGTTTCTTCTCGTGAAGGAATTAATCTTACCGAAGATGAATTTAAAATTCTAGATCATACGGTTAGTGAATATGTAAAGTCTGGCCAACCAATTTTTCATATACTATCATCTAATTCTTTACCCGTTGGTGAAAGAACTATTTATAACTATTTTGAAAAAAGTTATTTAACAGCTAAAAATATTGATTTAAGACGTAAAGTCACCTATAAGAAACGCTATATCATAAAACCAGGAAAAAGCATTTTAAGGGCTATTAAAATTGGCAGAACATATGAAGATTACATTGATTATATTTCTAATAATTCTGAGACTTCTATTGTTCAAATGGATACAGTCATTGGTACAAAAGATTCTTCAAAGGTTTTATTAACGCTTCATTTTGTAAAATTTCATTTCCAACTTGCATACTTATTAGATAAAAAAGATAGTATTAATGTCACAAATGCTTTAAAAACCATTTGCAAAAATATAGGTGTAGAGAATTTTAAATTGTTATTCAATGTTATTTTAACTGATAATGGAACAGAATTTTCAAATCCTTCAGCTATTGAAATCAATCCTGAAAATGATGAAACTAGATGTCATGTTTTCTTTTGCCATCCTTATAGTTCATTTGAAAAAGGTAATTGTGAAAAAAATCATGAATATATTAGATACGTTTTACCAAAAGGTACTAATTTTGATACTTTAACTCAAGACAAAGTTAATTTAATGATGTCACACATTAATTCAACATTAAGACCATCTGTAAAGTGTTCTCCTTACGATTACATGGCACTTACATATAGTAAAGAAATACTTGATTTACTTAATATAAAAAAAGATTGATTCTAAAGAAGTAAAGCTCCAACCAAATCTTCTAAAATAATCAATCTAATAAATAAAACATAGCCAATTCAAGGTTTCGAATTTAACAAATCACGGCGGAATTTAGTCTTGCAAAAAGGACTATTCGCTATCATTAGACCTACTATCTTGATTTTTTTTTGCATTTTTTTGGCACTTTCATTATATACCTAAAATTTAAGTATTGAAAGTAGTAAATTAAAAATGTAGAACTATAACTCTGATTTTTCCTTTTACTTAAGCGTAATTTAGTTCTACATTTCTTTTTTTAGTTTTTTCTACTATTCATAGCGGAATTTACTTTTTCAATTAACTCAAATTTATAACTCCTGTTTGTTACGTAATTACTGTATCTGTTGTTTCCTCAATAGTTACCTTCGACAAATACGACGCAGTTGGTTTTATGCCATTATATTTTACAATAAACGACAAAGCACTTTTTCTATCAAAGAATAATGTTATAATTCCTGAAGTGTTGGTAAAATAAATACTTGTACCTGATTTTTGATAAAATACATTTCCAACTACAAAATTAAATGCTGCTACATCATTTATTTTCTCTTGCGTAATCGATACTCCATCATAGATAAAATCAACAGCAGAAACGCCATCACCATCCCCTAATACTTCACCTGTATTTGTATCACCATCTTCTACACCTTCAACAGCAAGATAATGAATAATTAAGCCAGACTTTGTTGAAGCAATGTTGTAAAAGCCAGCCTCCTTAATATCAACAATAGCAGCAATAAGTCTATTAGCACCTATACCGGATGATATTTGATACGTCGGACTGCTTCTATCATATTCTATTTGTGATACAACATTTAATAGTAATGAATAATTATTCTTAAAATAAAATCTTGAATTAGATAAACCTATTATATCATCTTTAGTGCCAACCTTTGTAATTCCTAAATACCTTTCTTCTTTATCATTTGGATTACTAAACACGACAAACATCTTGGTATTATCTTTAACAATATTAACTTTTATATGACTGTTTTTCATTTTATTTGTTCCACTATTAACATTAGGTGATAATTCTGTTCCATTTTCACTATATACAGATAAATCAGTAGCATCAGGTGAGTTATTAAAATATATCCCATTTAAAATTTGACTTTTATGTTCAGTATCAGTTTTCAAATATTTATAATATTCATTTTGACTATTTAAGTCATTTGATACGTCAAGAGTTTTTACATTTTCAGAAAGCGAATAAGTTTTATCATCATTAGAAATATTATCAGCTAAATATAATAACGATTTATTTCCAGTAAATGGCCTTACTTGTGTTGCACCTGAAGATGTTAAAAATGAAAAACACCCAAGTCCCCAATAGTTACTTGATTCAGATGGATTTAATACTGTATTTTCAGAAACATACCATCTTTTACTTTCTAACATATATGAATTATTAGAAGGTGCAATTTCATTTCCAGTCATTTTATTATATATTAAGTCTGCATTAAAATGTCCGGTATCGCCACCACCCTGTACAACATTACTGCCACCACCTGTAACCTTACTTTCAACATCATCTGCAAGCCCACCTAAAATACTATTATATGTACTATAAGATATAGAAGAAACAGACATTTTACCTTTTAAAACGCCAATTGATGAAGCCGTTTTTGTTACATATCCAATAGCTAATCCAATAGTTCTTTTTGAAGTAGCAGAATTTCCAGTTGTAAATGTTGATGTAGCTTCTACTGTAGGATCATTTAAAATAAAATTTCTAATATTAGAAATAGTACTTTTTGCTGTCATTCCAAATAAACCAACGGCATTAGAAAATTTATAACTACTTCCCAAAAAGTTTCCATTATAAATTTTATTAATATCTGTTGATACAACCAAATCACTAATTGTATATCCACCACCATTAAAATTACCTATAAATGGATATTCATCATTTCCAATTGGTGGAATAATTACTTTTTTATCATTAATGATCATTGAAAAGGAAGCTGTAACCTTAAAATAATATCCATTTTCATCATTTTGAAGCTTACCACGGCTTTGTAACCAAGCCAAATTATACATATGTCTTGCATTATTAATTTCAAAGGGATTATCACTGCTTCCATCTCCACCTGCAAAATAAGAGCCAGCAGAGGACCCGTTTAAATTAACGCTTGAATTTTCTCTTCCTGTATACCAAGCATAAGAGAAAAAAGATGTAATTAAACAAATCATAACGCCAATAATAGCTATACAATTATACCAAAGTTTTTTCTGCATATTTTATCTCCTTATGCTTTTACTAATTCAAGATATAAGTCCTCTTTAAAAATCATTTCTGAATTTATATTTGCTTGTGTAAACGTAATTAATTTACTGTAGATAATATCAATATTTTTGTCTGAATAATCAATTAAAAAATACAATGTTTGCGATTCATTAATACCAGTACTTAATTCAATCGAAGTATCCTTTGTATATGGATTAACGGCTGAATTAATGAAGCTTAATTCATTGCCATTAATACTTATATTTGTACCATTTTTTGTTACTTTATATAAATGAATTGTATTTGATATTTCAGTTTGATAAATAGAATCTGTTTCATTTCCAATTTTAGGAAAATCAGAGCTTGAATTAGGCATTCCCTTATCAGTTTTTATATACGCACTACATGACGTATTTTTTTCTAATTCAATTTTCATTTCAAGCAAAACAGCGGTACATGCTGAATCACCATTATTGTATTTATTCATTTGTGATATTTCATTTCCAATTATATAGTCATTTCCATTATTTGTAAGAGAATATATTTTAGATGTTAAAGTCATTCCATTATTTGAAGAACTGCCTATAATACTTGCATTTGTACTATCATTATCAACAAACCATGCATATAAGGATGTTACAAATGCAATTAGTGTTAATATAAGAGTTAAAATCATAGTAAATAATTTCTTGTTTATTTTACGCACATTTATAACCTCCTTAAAAAATAAAAACCAGTGCAAATCAATTGCAACTGGCTATCTTAATCAAGACCCTATAGCTTTGCGTCACAACATCACTGCTGCTTTGCTAAAGAATATTTACTATTAAATGTTTAATAATTTGGCTAAATATGCCTTTACTTGTGTATCTTTAGCATTCTTAAAATAGACATCTTTAAATGTAGGACGATCAACAGCACCAAGTAATAATTCTTGGTCAATATCCTTTAAGATATCAATTAAAGGACGATATGTTACTTCCTTAACTGCATCTAGAATCTTCTTATTTCTTTGTTCAGGCTCACGACGTTCTACAGGATATCCCATACCACGTTCTCCAGTGAATAGATTTTGGAAACAATACTTAAGATTAAGCTCTGCACCCCAACCAAAACCTTTAGCAAATGGCATAGCAATACAATTTCCATCATTAATTTGACCAAACATATAAGCATCTGATGGATCAACAATTAATCCACAAAGTACATGAGGAAATGAATTACATGCAAGCATTGCACCTGAACCAGTGCCACATCCTGTTACAACAAAGTCAACAATTCCTTCTCCAAGTAAAATTCCTGCAAGAATACCATTTTGAACGTATGTTAAAGACTTATCAGATGCATCAAGCATACCAATATTAATAACCTCATGTCCAAGAGGTTCAACAACTGATTTTAAAGTGTTACAAACAAGCTCATTCTTAGCAGCTTGACTATTTTCATTAATTAATGCAATTTTCATAATTTTAGACTCCTTTTAATCTAACCTAATTATATCATAACTATTAAATATTGCAAATAATTAGTTTTTGTTAACACTTTACATTTTACCTTTTTTTGCTATAATAGGCTTATATTAAAGAGGTATGTTATATGGATGAGATAGATAAGCTTATACTTAAAGAATTAGATAAAAATGCAAGAATTTCAATAAAAGAATTAACTGATATTGTTTATTTATCAGCACCAGCTGTAAAAGCCCGTATTGAAAAGCTTGAAGAACAAGGAATTATTTTAGGATATTCAGCCAAAATAAATAAAGCTGCACTTGGATATTTGATTAAAGCCTATATTAATCTTGAAATGGATCCAAAACTAAAACCCAAATTTTATCCTTTTATTCAAGAAAATAAACATGTTCTTGAATGTGACTGTGTTACAGGTGTTTATTCAATGCTTATAAAAGTCGCCTTCCCTAATACCCAAGAATTAGATCAATTCATAGGCCAACTTCAGCAGTTTGGTCAAACATCTACACAAATTGTATTCTCAACTAGCGTTGAAAATAGAAATATTTCTATCGAATAATTTACCAGTTCAATTGAACTGGTATTTTTTTTATATAATTCCACCTTTTTTTATAATTTCAAATTCTTCATTAGTTAAATCAAGCTTAGTTTTAAAAAAAGAACTTGCCGTAATATTTTCGATTAAACACTCTCCATTTTCAATATCAATTCTAATTTCATCGCCTAGATTTCCTGTAATATAAGCTTCAATAGGAATAATTCCAAAATTAATTAAATTACGCTTATGTAAATAAGAAAAAGATCTTGCAATTATTGCCTTAATACCTAAATACCTAAGAGCAATTACTCCATGTTCAGATGATGATCCTAAACCATAATTAGCACCTGCCATAATAATTCCACCATTAGTTTTTCTACATCTTTTTACAAAGTTTCTATCCAGGTCATAAAAAGCATATTCACAAAGCTTTTCAATATTTGATCTAAATGGTAAAACCAAGGGGCTACTTGGCATAATTTGGTCAGTTGTAATATCACTTCCACCTACAAAAATTACCTTTGCATTAATCTTAAATCCAATCGGTTCAAAGTGCATAATTGGTTTTATATTCGGTCCTAAATGAGGCTCTACATCTTCTTTTTCTTCAATGATTAAAGCGTCATTTATCGGTAAAAAATAGTTTTGCATCTTAAAATCACCTGATATTGCAATAGGAAGTGATAAACACCCCTTAACAGCTGATGATATAGCAACCGCTGGACTTACAATATATATCCTAGCCGAATTTGTACCACATCTTCCAGGATAATTTCGATTAAATGTCCTTAATGATATACCATCCGTCATCGGCGCTTGTCCAAGACCCATGCATGCACCACAAGCCGATTCTAAAATCCTAGCTCCTGCTTGAATAAATATATCTAAAATACCTAGCTTAATCATTAAAGATAATGTATGTCTACTTCCAGGAATAATACCCAAAGAAACATCCTTATTAATTGGATAGTTTTTTAAAACATTTGCAGCGTATATAAAATCATTAATTGAACCATTGCCACATGAACCAATTAAAACTTGATTCACCTTAAGTCCAACAAGACCTTCAACGCATTTAACATTATCGATTCTCGGCGAACAAGCAATTAATGGTTTAATATCATCTAAATCAAGCTCATACTCTAGATCATAATATGCATCAGCATCAGCACTTAAAGCTTTATATTCTTGTGCTCTTCCATGCATTTCTAAATACTTTAATGTTTGCTCATCAGATGGAAAAATAGCACCTATAACACCCATTTCCGCACTCATATTAGTAATGGTCCTTCTTTCAAAGACATTAAGTGTACTAACTCCTTCTCCTGTAAATTCAATTATATAATTACCATGCATATTTAATGCCATCTTATAAACTAAATATAGGGCAATATCCTTTGCATCTACATATTTTTTTAATTTACCAAGCAAATTCACCTTAATAATTTTAGGCATTATGATTGTATAATTACCCGACGTCATAGTAAGAGCCACGTCAATTGCCCCTGATGAAAAGCCTAATGCCCCAAGTGCTCCAACTGTTGATGTATGAGAATCAGCACCTAAAACGATAAGTCCTGGACTAGCAAACCTTTCAAGATGTACTTGATGAGAAATACCATTTCCTGCCTTTGATAAAATAATACCATATTTTTTAGAACATTCTTGTAAAAAAATATGATCATCCATATTCATAGGCCCATTTTGCATCGTATTATGATCAATATAAATTATGCATTTAGGTTTTATATTTTTTGTATTAAGCTTAAACAATTCCAAAAAAACAAGGGTTGCATTAGAATCAGGTGCTAGGCATTGATCAATATTAATTGTAATACTACTTCCTCTTTTTAGTTCATCTTTTGTATGGGTCTTTAAAATTTTTTCTACTAATGTATAGCCCATATTATCACTCTCCAAAATTAATTTTGTTTTATTATACAACAATATAAATGAAAATAAAAGTATTTTTTTGTTAATAATCGTACTTTATACATTTTTTATATCTATTTTTCTAATATTATACATCGTTTTTTTAAAAAGAAAAAGCTTATCAATAAAGATAAGCTATCTAACTATTTTTATTATTAAGAGCCGCCGAAATTAATCCAACAAATAAAGGATGGGCTTTATATGGACGAGATAAAAATTCGGGATGAAATTGACAAGCAATAAAATATGGATGCTTTTTAATTTCAACAATTTCAACTAAATTAGTTTGAGGATTTCTACCAGATGCATGTAAATCCTTTTCTTCTAAAATATAACTATATTTATTGTTAAATTCATAGCGATGTCTGTGTCTTTCTTTAATATCACTTACACCATATAGTGATTTAGCAAGCGAATTATCCATAAGATGACAATCATATAAACCAAGTCTTAAAGTACCACCAAGATTTATACCTTCGTATTGATCAGGAAGGTAATCAATGATTGGATTTTTAGTTTCTGGTCTTAATTCACTTGAAGCAGCATCCTTGATTCCAAATTCATTTCTTGCATATTCAATACATGCAAGCTGCATACCAAAACAGATTCCTAAAAAAGGAACATTATTTAAACGTGCATACTTTATAGCTGCAATTTTTCCTTCTGCTCCACGTTCCCCAAAACCACCAGGGACTAAAATTCCATCGCAATCATTTAAATAATCTTTTACATTTTCATCAGTCACATCTTCAGCTTGAATATACTTAATTGAAACATAAACCCCCTTAGCATATCCTCCGGCCTTTAATGCTTCATTTACCGAAATATATGCATCATGTAATGAAACATATTTTCCTACAAGGCCAATCTTAACCTCACCTTTAAGATTTTTAATTATCTCAATCATCTTATTCCACTCTGTCATATCAGCCTCAGGACACTCTAAATGAAAATGATTTAAAATAAAATCATCTACATGTTGTGCATGCAAATTATTAGCGACCTCATATAAAATCGGTGCGTCAACACATTCGATTACAGCTTCTCTTCTAACATCGCAAAAACTTGCAATTTTTTCCTTTTGCGAATCATTTAGAGGAACCTCAGTTCTAAGTACAATCATATCAGGTTGAATACCCAAGCCTCTTAATTCCTTAACAGAATGCTGTGTTGGCTTTGTTTTAAGTTCATCTGCCGCATGAAGATAAGGAACTAATGTATTATGTACATATAAAGTATTTTCAAATCCAAAATCACGTCTTGCTTGACGAATCGCCTCAAGAAAAGGTAATGATTCAATATCACCAACTGTTCCACCAATTTCGGTAATTACTACGTCCGCTCCTGACGAAATAGCTGCACTTCTTAGCTTTGATTTTATTTCATTAGTAATATGAGGAATAACCTGAACTGTAGCACCAAGATATTCACCCTTACGTTCCTTTTCAATTACACTTGAATAAATTCTTCCTGTTGTAATATTTGAATCCTGTGACAATCTTTCGTCAATAAAACGCTCATAGTGTCCAAGATCAAGATCGGTTTCGGCACCATCATCAGTTACAAAAACCTCACCATGCTGATATGGTGACATTGTACCAGGATCAACATTAATATAAGGATCAAACTTTTGCATAAAAACCTTAAGACCACGATTTTTAAGTAATCTTCCAATTGATGATGCAGCAATTCCTTTTCCAAGTGATGATACAACACCACCTGTTACAAATATAAATTTCGTATTTTTTGCCATAACTTCCTCCATTTTTCCATTTTTTTGCATATTTTGTCTTATAAAAAAATAAAAAGCTCTTCACATGGAAGAACTTTAGAGTGCCCTTTTAAATTATACTGCGACATTTATACAAATGCAAATATAATTTTACCTTTTTATAAATAAGAATTAACTTAAAATAATTTATATGATAAAATAAAGAAAAATAGTATGCAACTAATAGTTGCCACTATTCAAACTAAAATTGGTAGTTAGCAATTATATTTTTATATATAATGAAATCACAAAACAAGGAGGATTCTATATGAATATTAAAACAGCAAATCGCTTATGCGAATTAAGAAAAAAGCATAATTTATCACAAGAGGAATTAGCTTCAATGCTTGGAGTATCACGTCAAGCTGTTTCTAAATGGGAGCGAAGTGAATCATCGCCTGATACAGATAATTTAATTGAGCTTGCTAAAATCTATAACATCACATTAGATGAGCTTTTAAATGGTGATGAAGCTATTGATTTGATTAATGAAAATAAGGACGCAAATGCCCAAAGCATGGACAATAATGAAAATAACGGCAACGGAATATATATTGAAGATGATGAGGACTCAGTTCAAATTACTAAAAATGGTATTTTTCTTAAAGATAAAAGCTCAAACGAATCTATCAATATAAATCATAATGGTATTATTCATGATGATACATTTAAAAAAACATTTAAAGCAAAATTTGAACCTGTTAAGGATGGAATAACTGGTGGCTATACTATCCTTGCAACCGCTACTTATATAACACTTGGTATAATGCTTAAGGATAATGTTGGATGGAAATATTTTTGGTTCTTATTTCTATTAATACCCGTAATACCTTCTATTTTTGATATTTTCTACAAAAGAAAAATAACTGCTTTTTGTTATCCTGTTGCGGTTACAGCAGCCTATTGTGGTTTTGGTATGTATTATCACATTTGGCATCCACTTTGGCTTATTTTCCTTACTATTCCTGTTTTTTACATTATTTTTGAACCAATTGATAAAATAATTTCTAAGAATGATACAAATTTTGAAGAGTGATTTTTTCACTCTTTTTTAAATGCTTCGATGATTGATTCTTGATAGACCTTATACATGTTTGTAAACACAAGCTTTAAAGCCTCTTCTTTAAATAGGTTCCATGAGTCTAACTCATGACCTGTAATAATCGGGAAAAAAGCTAAATTATGATCAAGTGCTAACTTCAAATCACTTTTTTCATTACTAATAAGTAAAACATTTGCTTCTTTTAACGCTTCAATTATTTTAGTACTTATTTCATCAACGATTATAAGCTCATAGTTTTTAAGCTCTTCTATGACATTCCATATAACTGCACTTTTTCTTATAACAATAAATTGGCTAATTTTAATCACTCTTTAACTAGTATTAACCTAATTCTTTATAACATGTAAAATTAGTTTTGCTTAAATATAGATTCTTTAGCTAACTCATAAGAAATAAGCTTAGAGCTATTAAGATTTTCATTTTTTAGATATACCGCACTTATTTGAGGATTGTCATATGTTTTATAATAATAAATACCTTCATTAAGATTCATACATGATGCGTATATTGTTATTTCATATTTATCATTTATTTTACATAAGCCTCTTGTTTGCCATACCGATTCTAAAATGTGGAAGAATTGATTTACACTAGAATTTTCATCAGGTGATGCAACTGAAAAATGAGCCGTATATACTACTCTTACAAAACGACCTTGGCTTGTTAAATCACCTGGAAGTCCAACAGATCCCATACCTCTTGAATAAAATGCCTCATTAAAAGAAAAGCTTTTATTTGGTTCATCATTATTAAGTGAAACATAATTTTTTAAATTCTCAAGTTGATAATTAAATGGAGGATTATTAGTCAAAGCTCCCGTTTTATTATCATAAATATGAAGCCCATCCTCCATAGCTTCAACAACGATACAATCATTAGTATCACGTAAAATCCAATGAAGCTTAGCAGCAGGATAATATTCATTATAAGGTGTTTTAACTAAATTAATTTCCTTAATTTTATTTTTAGCTTCTAAAACATTTTTGCAAGTAGAAAGAATAAACGAAATAAACTCGAATTGTGCAACATTCTCTTTTCCTTCAATAACTTCATTATATTTTGCATTACCAACAAAATTAAGCCCCGCCATACCCAATCCATACTCATTCATTGCGTCATAATACATTGGATAATCATTATGAATATGTGCCATTCCTATAATTGCATAATGATTATTATTAAGTCCTAAATGTCTAAATTCAAAAGGATAATTACGAGGCGTAATTGTAACCTTTTCACCATATGAAAACTCATAATCTAAAGTCCTTCCAAAATATGTATTTTTATTTTTAAATGATGCGGCTGTACACATATTAATACCTTCTTTCTAATGCTTATTTTACCATATTTTAATTAATAAAATCATTTTAAATAAATATTAATTATTAATATTATAAAGCAATTATTAAAAACTATGAAATTTTATGAAGCAGGAAATTCTTTTTCATATAATGTGACCCCTGTTTCTAACTGCAATCTTAAAAAAACATATTCAAATCAGTAATATCTTCGAATATATTAAGAATTTTTTTGAAACATCTGAAAAATCTAACATTATATATGACTTATATTCATTTTGGGCAAAATTTTTAGCAATAGTAGATTTGCCAACTTCTGTTGCACCATCTAGCATGACAGCATAATTATTGATTTTGAAAAGCCAAAATTTCTAAACTTATTTGAATTAGTTAAGCCATTACGATCAATAAATGACATTTTATAATCATTTAAGAAAAATATTCTTTCACATTATTTCTATTAAGTTCGAATCTAGATAAATCTTTTCCTATGATTTGCCAAACTTTTGATTTTTTAAATATCCTTATAGATCACATAATTCCAAGCCTAACATACATTCGTTTTTAATTGTCCTTTACAATCAAAATCGCTAATATCAATATTATTCTCTTTTATATATGCTTTTTCTTCCTTCAAAAAGCGATTAACAAGCCTTTTGTAGCGCATACTTATGTCTTGATTAAGTTCTTCTAAATCTAAAGGCATATCAAAATCGCCAAACTTTTCTATCTCAAAATTCCATGGGAAATAAATTCCCTTATTTTCATCTTCATGATTTTCAAGAGGACTAATTTCACCTGAAAACAAGGCATAAAGTGACCTAATATTATCTTCCCAAATACCTTGGCCAGCACCTGTTAATACAATAATATCCTCTTTAGAATCTAACTCAACTTTTCTTTTATATTTTTTACACATAAAATCCCAGCCATCGCCAGTATCATATTTATAACAAAATTTATCACCTAAATCATTTAATGTATAATTTGCTAGATACCTAGAACCTGGAACATGATTTTCCATAAAAACAGCCATAACATATTCTTTATGAAGATTTCTTTCAGTTATCAAAAAGCAATGTTCAAATTCCGCTCCAATTGCTAAGCCTAAACCAACGCCTAAATTAAATAAATTAATATCTTCTTTCACTAAAATAACGCGATAAAATCTTTCTTTTGGTCCATATTTAAAATCAATTCTAATTTTTGTGTATATCATAATTTGCCTCCTCTTGTTTAACTATAATATACCATAAACTAAATCTAATGCAAATTATACTATTTTATCCTTGCTCTCTTTTTTTATACTATACGTTTTTTAGAGCTACCAAATACTTGTTAAAAAATGTTTTCATATTTTTTGAATTATATTGCATAATATATCTAGGATGTTCTAGTGGAATAATCTTTTCAAAAAAATTATACTTTTTATTTATGTCATTTAATATCAAAAAAAATTTCCACTACCGATCCAAAAATACTTCAAATCTCAGGCCAAGCCCCTTAAAACATGGTAAAATACCATAAATAAAACTATTTTAAACAAAAAAGGCTTGATACATTATTTTATTTGTATCAAACCTATATTTTTAAAACCAGTGGCAATGACAAACTATTTTGATACAAAATGCGTAACGCTTATTTTTTTTGCGTAACGTTTCTATCAATTTGCGTAACACTGCCTTCATTTTGCGTAACGCAATAACATTACTATTTTATAATCAACTTAATATTTATACACGATAGTTAATTATATCTATTATTTTTTTGTAGGAATCTTTTAAAATGATATTTATTTATTTATTAACTTCTATATTTTTATTAATTCTTTTAGAGCACCAAGTCTTTTTACCACATTTAGGACAAGTTAACTTTCTTTTTTTTAATGTATGTAATCCAAAAGTATAATCTTTAACTGAAGGTATAAATCTTTCATGACATTCTGCACATTCAAAATATCCAATATTAGCATCTAATATTATTAATCCTGTTATGCCTACAACAATAAAGATTAATGCTAATGCAACTAGTATTATTTTCAAATATGTTGCAATAGGTGCAAATCCTGCAAATAATATTAAGGTGATTACAACAGCAATAAAAGCACATCCTATTAAAATTTCACCAATTAAATTCTTTTTATTTCGTATTCGTTCTTTTTCAAATTCATTTAAGAGTATTTGCTTTGTTATTAATTCATAAGATTCATCTTTAACATATTCTCCTATAAATAGTTCGCTTAAAGATATATCTAATTCATTACATAAATTTTTCATTATCGAAACATCTGGTAAACCATTTCCCGTTTCCCACTTTGAAATAGTTTTAGGCTCAATAAATAATTTATCCGCTAATTGTTTTTGGGATAAGTTCTTATTTTTTCTACATTCACGAATAAAATTTCCAATCTTAATTATATCCATAATAGCACCTCCTAAAACTATATTAACATCAAATAATTCCAATTGATATCCACGCTTAGTGGTACATAATTGATGCAACAGCAAATCATGATATTTAAAATAAGACTGAATGAAATGATTAGTTCTTTTTAACTATTAGATTCTTAAAAGTGATTGGTACTATCCCTATTAATTTTCTTTATTGGGTGTCTAATTACAGTTTTTAATTTATTATTATCACATTTTCTTGGATCACTTAAATAGATTTCATGATGATATCTTTCATCAGTTATATCTAGTTCATAACCATTTTCTTTCATATATTCATGCATTGCATTAACGGTTGCTGGTTCATCATTATAGGAACCTATATGCATGCATTGAACACATAGGCCTTCTTCATAAGTTAAAAATTCAACTCTTGAAAAATCTTGTTTCTTTTTCTTTGTAGCTTCTTCAATGGCCCACTTAAAATCTTCTTTAGTCACAAAATCAGGTAATCTTATAATTGATATAAAATGCATTGCATCTTTATTATCATAATCAATGCTTCCAGTTAAACCGTCCTGCCACCAAAAGCCTTCAAGTGGTGGTACAACATAATCAAAAAAGCCTTCTATTTTATGAGTTCCTTTATAACTCATTTTTATAGTATATGCTACTCCATACAACAAACCAATAGTGTTTTGGTAATCTCCGTTTTCTTCATTTGGATTTCCTATTCCCCTAACGGCTATATAATTCATTCTTGGTATTTCAACAATACTTGGCTTGTTTTTAGGCATATAAAATTCTTTATATTCTTTTTTAAAATCAAAACTCATAAAATCACATTCTCCTATTAATAAATTATTTATTTCTTATAATTATTGAATCAAAATATCTTTCTTGAAATTCAGTTAATGTTCTAATTGCATCATCAGAATAATCATTTCCATTTTTAGAAACAATAAGCTTATCATCGTCATCATTAGTCCTATGTATAATTGCAATAACTTTACCACTACTAGTTTTAACCGGTTCAAATTCTCCAATTAAATATACATCTAATTCTTCACCATCTCCACTAATAGTATCAGGTACATATCCATAATTTAACATATAGATAAAACCATATTGTAGATGTCTTGAACCTAATGGTCTATCGATCTTTAATATTACTTCTTTTTCTAAGTAATCTACTGCATTCATTTTTTTCGTATCTGTCAATTTCCATTTCTATACAAAAATATTTCACTATATACAATTAAATTAATATTTCTTAGGAAAGTAAAATTTTCCAAATTGCCACAAATACTTGTCCAATTCTTTTAACGAAAATTCTTGTAACTCATAATACTCTCTAAATTTTAACAAAATATTTTTAAACTTACAATAGTCTTTCAAATCCTCATTTTTAAAATTATAGAATTTATCAACCTTTCTAAAATGTCGTAAAACAATATCGACATATGAGTCGTAGATAGGAAATACCATTTTTTATAACGTGAACTGTTGCCATCATTAGGATATTCAACCTTGCCACAAATATCTGGTAAAGTTAACGCTGTTGTTAATGCAGCTATATAACATCCATTTTTTAAGCAGGCATTTATTTCTTTAATAATTTGATTTATCAAAAACATCACCTCAATTCATTTTTTCATAGCTATGTTCTTTACTGTAATTTCCCTGTAACCATTAACGTAACTCATCACGATTTTTTGCTGGTAAAAAGTTTTTAAAATCCATCTCTCTTTCCTCACAAATTCTAAGTTGCTCATTTCTTCTTTTTCGATTTTAAAGCTGGCAGTTCATCATACATTGCATGAAACAAGCCTGTCAAAAATACATGCGCATGTTTTACCTTCTATTAGAAACATTCGATAGATAGACCTTACTATTTTAGCTTCATCTTCAACTAAAACAATTTTATCGTTTTCTTTTTTAAAACCTAGAAAATTCTTATAAGCCCAGCTTACTTTTCCTTCCTGCATTTTCCATCTTTTACCCATTGTAACATTTTGTGAAATGGATCTAGATTCTTCCTGTGCAGCTGATGCTAAAATGGTAAGTACAAATTCTGATTTATCTTCGAGGGACCAGATATTTTCCTTTTCAAAAAACACCTCAATTCCTAATCTTTTTAATTCTCTTGTAAGGCTTATGGTGTCAACTGTATTTCTAGCAAATCTCGAAATTGACTTAGTCACTATTAAATCAATTTTTCCTGCTTTTGCATCATCTATCATTTTATTAAAGTTAACACGTCTTTTTCTATTTGTTCCAGTAATTCCCTCATCAGCATAAACACCAACATACTCCCATTCTGGATTAGCTTTAATGTAAGGTAGTCTCATTTCAGTCTCACAATAGTCTCAGCATTGCTCTAATTTGGCTAAAATGCTTTTAACTACAGCTAAATATTTCTCTAGCTCTTTCTTATCTTTTTTGCTTTGATTTTCGTTATTTACTAGATCTTCAGTTTCAATAATTTCAGTATGTAAAATACCTACAAGAGCCTTTCCTTCCTTTTTAGTCAACTCTAACATTTAAAACACCTGCTTTCTGAATTTTATTTATCCGTACTTCAATATTCGATTCGATTTTAGCAAATATTTTATCTTTGTCAAATGAGGCTCTGATGACACATCTTGATTTTTGAGAAAAAAAGAAAAAGGTGCTTATTTTAAATTTTGGAAACTACTCAATTAAGAGCATTTTTTCTCAAAAACTTAAATAAACACCTATGAAAACATTTTCATTATTTTTTTGCATTTTAGCTTAAATATACCCATTATCACTTGTTATTTTTATTATAGTCAATAACCAGTTGAGCTTCAGCCTCAGTTCTAAAAAGCCTTGATTCTCTTACTTGGTAGCCACCTCTGCCTTGAGGATATCTTACTAAACAGAAACCTCCAGAAGATTTTATTACATACACTTCTTTAACAAATATGGATGATTCAATAATGAACGCTTTATCACCTGCTTGAAACTTTGGATTATTCATCATAATTTTCATTAAAAATTTGAGCTACGGTCTCGGCAAAAATTGATCTTGATTTTTTATTTGGATCGTTATTAGCATTTTTATTATCCAAATATCTCTCTCGTACTTCTTGCCAATATCCATTATCTTTTATCCATTCAATTTTCTCATCTAGCATATAGAAGCCTTGAGGTTGCTCTTGCCATTCATATGTATTTTGATTTTTATTAAAATGCACATATTGTTGATGATATCCTTTTGAATCTTCATAATTATTAACTATTGCAAAATCACAGCTATGAAGTATTCTTGAGTTTCTTTTATCTTTGACTTTGATTGTAATTACTCTCTTACTATCTTCACAATAGTCATAATTGAATTTGTTTTTATGTTTGTTAAATCCTTGCATTATTTTATTCTTTAATTCTTTAGCTGAATAATTATTATCAGCGTCATTTACTTCAATATTTACGTCAAAATCATATCCAACATTTGAATCATTATAACGAGTAATCATATTTCTGGATGCACTTCCAATAAAATCAAATCTAAAAGTAAAATAATCTCTTACTTCATCTTGAACTAAATTAATAAGTTCAATCAATTCTTTTTTAACTGGTAAATACTCTTTTCTTGTAACATATTCAAAATCACTCATATATATTATCCTTTCTTTGCCCAAGCCACCCATCTAGCAGTTAAGTCACTAAATCGAAATAGTATATAGCTAAACTAGTATTCTGTCAATATCCTTTTTATAATTATATCACTAAAAACAAAAAATGCCTCCAGGATTCACTCCCAGAGGCAATATACTTTAAAATTTAATAAAATATTTTCTTCCACACTCTTTGCAAGTACGGATTACATTTCCTTCTTTTATAAATTCCATTCTCATGCAATATGGACAAAAGCATGTTTCCATACTTTCAGATAATCTTGCGTTTGGAATTTCTTTCACATTTAAATCGTTCTTATCATAACACTTCAATAATTCATTTAACCATAATCTCTTGCTGCGTACCATTCTCTCATCAGGTAAAACTTCAAATTCATCAGCTTCAGGTATCAAGGCACATCCACCACAAGTTCCATGAATTTGATTTGCATCATCAATTAAGATAACTTTCCCAACCTTACCTGAATATTCAGGCTCACTTTTCATATTTTTTATTTTGATATAACATCCAGCTTTTAATTCGGCCATATTTACATCCTCCTTATTCGTGTTATATTAATCACTCTAAAAACAATAAATATCAACTTGAAAGTAAAATAAAAGAGCAGCTTTTTATGCTACTCTTCGGATAAACTAGATTACACCTAATTTTTTATTCAGTTTTTAATTTTTATATCTTGTAACAATATAAAAATTAAAAAGAACCCTCCTTTTATGGAGAATTCTTTATTAAGCTTACTAAAACCAACCTTCAGTAGTATATACTTTCATATTACCAATGCACAAACGACCTCTATTATTATCATTTACATTAGTCTTTTTACTTTCCATATAAAAACCAAAAGAATATGTTGGTTTATCAAACACAATTGTATAAGTAGTCGGCTTAGTTCTATCAGTTGGAAGATTCATTTCTTTTGATAATAAATCTAATTTATATCCATTTTCTGTTCTTAATTCAGCTGTACAATTACTTGAATATGTCCATTCATGTGATAAAGATCTCCAATGAGTTAAATCAACTTCAATTTTAGTTATTGGGACATTAAAATTATATTCAATATAAGCTTTTGTAATATTATTTCTAAAAGGAGACATTACAATATACTCACCTTGAATAAAACCTGTACGATATCGTGTTGTTGTAAATTCAAAGCCGGTATTTAATTTATGCGTATTAGTTGTTGCTGAAGTAGGATAGGAATCAGCAAAACCATAATCAGAAGGTCTAATGGTAGCTGCCACATGCTCATAATTATGATTTGTTACAAAACTATTCAAATAATGGAATATAAAACTATTAATATAAACGCCGCTTGTACCTGAAATGGTTTCCCAATTATCATATGTATAGTTATGTGTTAATATTCCCCATACATATGTATTGTTGTTAGAATCAGTCATAAAATATGCTGAACCACTTTGACCAGCTACACCATATACATCAGTTTCATATTTATAACTATTTTTTTTAGATTTTATTTTCCCTTCCGCATACCACATGGTGTCATTTTTGTCTCCGGGATAGCCATATGTAAAAACTTTAGATGACTTATTATACCAATTACTAATTTTTCCATTCCATCCTGTAGAATATCCAATATTTCTATCTAATTCCACTGCTGCCCAATCATTATTTGCATCCGTATTATTATAATAACTAGCAGTAATATTTATAGTTTTAGCTTTGCAATAATATAAATATGATGTATTTCTCTCACTAATGCCATCTAATCCAGGATAAAATTCCATAACATCAGGAAATCTTGGATTATACTTTCCATCATCATAATTATTTACAGTAACATCACCATATACACAATGTGCTGCTGTTGCCATAATGTTAGGACCCTCCAAAAATCCTGTACCAAGAGTATATATTGTATAATAGTAGCCATTAACATTATTTTTTACATTATAATAATAAGATACGATTCTTCCTGTTGCTAAATAAGGATTAGTTTTCGAATTTGAAACTATTTTCCTATTATCATTTGGATCATTACTATTTGCTAATACGCTTATTTTATTAGTCTCATTATCAATTGGCAAATATCCTTCTGTATATAAGCATTCTTTACCATCAATCATTGATGAATGAATTGTTATTTCATTAGTATTTTCAGGAACATTTTTACTAGAATGAATTAAAGACTTAGAAGCAGTTCCACTTCGTTTAGAATATGAATCTGGATTAAATGTTTCAAATGATTGACTTCTAGTATTCATATCAAAATTAACCATATTTATAGATGAACTTTGCAACATAATATTATTATCTTTGGTTGCACTATATCCTAAATCAATATATCCATCTTGTTTTATATATTTATATTCACTATTTATTACTGATGTGTTCTGACTAACATTTATGCTATTATTTTTGGTAGATATCAATGATGCACTTGTAATACCTAGAGAAATTAATACCATAGATAAAATTACTTTCACGTTTTTCATTTTATTCATTCCTTTCTTTTTTAATTAGCCTTAAATAATTCAGTTTGTACAATGTTTCCTTCAGTTATAATTTTTAAAGCAAGATATTGTGTCATATCCATTTCTTTTACCGAATAAATCTCGATCATGTTATTTGTATATGAATTATGCATATAATTATCAATAACAGGAATTAAATTTGGATAAAGTTCATTATATATTGTTAAATAATCTTCATGAATTATATGTCCTATTAATTTGTCAAGTTCATAGTTTAATAAACTATTCAAATCAACAATCATATCATACCTTTTTTCATTAACAATAATAGTTTGTGGATAAATCCCATAATCATTTGGATTATCACTAGATGGTGTATTAAAAGAAGACTCTGACACAGTTAATGATGGATACATAGAATCAGTTTTATTATTCGATGACGAACTATTATCTAAATTACAACTCACTAAAAATAATGTACAAAATACTAAAAAGTATAATTTCTTTTTCATTGTGTTTTCCCTCCAAATTATATCATTTCAACATAAATTAAAACAAACTTAAACATATTACGCAATATATGCTTTTAAAATAAATTATTTATTATCCTCCTTCAATTATTTTTTTACATACATCACTAAAAATTATAAGCTAATATCTATTTATATGATATCATTTTTTTATTTTTTTCAAATATGTTTTTTATGTGATTGTGTAAAATTAAACATTAATCATCTTTTTTTATACTACTCTTCACATAAAACAAGATATATCTTGATTATTATTCATTTTTTCAAAATTTCAAGTTTTCAAAAATTCTGGGTCACGCATTTCTGAGGTGGGGCTGAACGGTACTTTAGCAAATGCTTGAAATTAAGACTGGGGAGGGATAGATCTATATGCCTCAAAAAAAGCATTTAAGCATTCATATAATTTATCAACTGCTTCAAAATATCCATCAGATTTATCTAAATCTAAGCCTATGTAAGAAGGCCATTCATTATTATATTCTTTAGTATGTTTTTTATTTACAACATCAGTAATTGCATTTTTTATTTTATCAAGCAACAAATTAAGATTTTTATTAGAAATAAACATTGAAGGTGTACAAATTGATTTTTCATAGCTTTTAATAAAATTCAATGTAAAATGTTTATCTTTTTTCTTCTCATATTCATTATAAAACCACTTTGAAAATTCATGAATTATTTGTATATTACTAATATCAATAGTCGTTAAACTTTGCTCTTGAAAAAAATTAACATTTTCTGCATGCTCAATATTGCTTTTTTTAACATAAGCATTGTTTACATTATCTGCATGGTTAATCTCTTGTTTATTAACAAATATATTAATTGGAATTGTAAAAGATATATCAATAGTTAATGCTATACTCAATATTTTATTCAAAATATCTTTTTCTAAAAAAGAAAAACATATCAATAAAACCGCTAATACAAATCCAATAATCAAAGGTATATAAATTATTTTCTTCTTTTTCATGGTATAATTTCACCAACCTTATTGATGAAATTATACCATGAAATCTACTTTTTTACCATATTTCAATTTTCGTCAAACTTATATTCTTTCTTGTCAGTAAAGCGTTCGTGTTCCTTGTTGTGACATTCTTTACAAAGCAATAATAGATTATCTTGATTAATACTTATTTCAGGATTATCTACATTTTCATGAGTTAAGTGAATGATGTGGTGCACTTCAGTACCAACATCACCACACTTTTCACATCTTCCACCAGCTGAAGCTATCTTCATAGCTCTAGCAATTTTCCATTCATTTGATTTATAAAATCTTTCAATAGCTGGATGCTTCTTAGACATTAACTAAACCCCACTCAGCGAACTTTTCAAAACCACCGATTTTTTTAATAAAGGATCTAGCAATTTCTACAATTTCATCATAAGGTCTTCCATCAATAAACTCATCCCCTATTGCACAACATAATTCAACAGGTTTATTTGTTTCCTGAGCTTTTAAGAAAGCATAAATATTAACTGACACATCAGCTTTAGATAAGTCCTTACCATGAAATCCTCCTCTTGTTACAGAATCAGCCATATCAGAACCAAGTTTTCTATTTGTTGCACCTGTATCTACATCAGGTCCTCCAGTCCACTCACCAATTGGATTAATTTCTGCTTCAGGACAAATTTTTCTTAAATCCTCATTGTGTGCATTACTTTGACATATAATTAACCTAGAACCATTTAGGATGTATTTCCCATCAAATGGATATTTCTCATAAATTGATTTAGCAATATGAGCTAATTCTTTTTGTTCTTTTGTTAAAGGCACACCCTTAAAAATACCATTATAACCACATCTGATTTTTCCATTTTGATTATCTGCTAAATGTATATCTTGAGATACCTCAACATAATCAATAAAAATATCAGATTCAACAATTCTATGAACTGCAGCAGCAATATCACTTGGGTCTAAATGAACTGAAGTTTCAGCAATAATATGACATTTTCCATGTCCAATTAATACCTCTACTGCAATTCTAGGATTATCAGCTTCTTTATATGCTAAATCAACTAATGCTCCTGCAATTCTATCTGCTAATTTATCAGGATGTTTTGGATTTACTTTTTCAAACATTTTTAGTTCAATTCCTTTCTAAAATTTGATTTTTTGATAACTTTGACTTAGTTTAAAAAGCTATCATCTTCGATTTTATAAGACTCAATTTCTTTTAATGGAGTCTTAATTCCATCACGAATTAGATAACAATCATCATAAGTTTGAATGAATCTAGCATTACTAAATACGATTTATCCAAATAATGCACAAATAAAAGCATATGCCGCTTCTGTACTCACAAACATTGGTAATTATCAAGGATTGCAACTTATCAATACTAAATACAAGAACTCATTAATACTAAATACAAGAACTCATCTTTTTTAGATGAACTATATCAAAATTTCGATTTAGATTATTTACCCATTCCATACCAAAATGATATGTATTTTTTTCACCCACAAAAACAAATATTTGATCATTTGGAAGATTTGTCATTTAGTTATTCTGGTCCAACATCTTTAGGGAAATCACTTCTTATGAGAATGTTTATTAAAGATAAAATATTAGCTGGATTTAAAGGTAATTTTGCAATTTTAGTACCAACTAAGGCATTAATAAGCGAGATTTCATCTGACTTGATAAATAAAGACTTAAAAGATGATTTAGCAAAAAACAATTATAAAGTTGTATCGTCAGGTAATTCGACCTTTTTTAAGCAACCTGGTTTTCACTACATTATGATAATGACACCAGAAAGAATGCTTTATACATTAATGTCTTTTACAAATTTTTCAATTAATTATTTATTCATTGATGAAGCTCATAAAATATCACAAGCAGATGGACGAAGTACTTTCTATTTTAAAGTTACTGACATGCTATCACAACGTTCAATAAAACCACATATTATATTAGCTTCTCCTAATATTCCAAACCCTGATATTTATTTAACTACTTTACCAAAAGAGCAACTCCAAGATACAAATTCTTTTAGGACAACATTTACACCTGTTTGCCAGTTAAAATATGTACTTGATACTGTTAAAGGAACTTTTAGTGTTTTTAACGAACATTCAAAAAATAAAAATCCATTTGAATTTATTACTACTTTAGATCAAACTGACACAGTTAATGATTTAATTAGAAAGTTAATTCAAAAACACCCGCAAAAATCAACATTAGTTTATTGTTCAGGTCGAAGTAAAGTGGTTAAACTGGCAAGAGATTATGCTGAATCAATAACTTCTCCTTTAGGTATAGATGACTTAGATAATCTTGCCAAAGAAATTCGTGAAGAAATCCATAGTGATTATTATTTAGCAGACTTAATTCAAAAAGGTGTAGCTTATCATGTTGGTTACCTACCTCTTCATATAAGAATTAAAATTGAATCTCTATATAGAGATAAGAAAATAAATGTTTTATTTTGTACTTCTACTTTAATTGAAGGAGTTAATACACCAGCAGATAATCTAATTGTTATTAGCTGCATAATAGGTTCTAAAGAAAACATGAATGCAGTCGAATTTAGAAATTTATTAGGACGAGTTGGAAGAATAAAATATAATTTATATGGCAATGTTTTTATCATTAGAGACAAAAACACCTCTGATAAAACCATAAAAGAGCTTCTTGTTAAAGAAGTGCCTAATCAAGAAATTCCCTTACTTAATAACGCAATATCCTATCAAACAAAAAACTATATTATAAACGAATTTATAAAAGGTAACACTCAATTACTTCAATCACAAGATCAAAGTAATGAACAATATAATATGATGAGAAAAACTGCCTTAATCCTTTTAAAAGATATTATTAGTGATAGACATAGTGTTATTAGAAGTCAATTTGATTCACTTCTATCTGATGAAAACATATCAAAAATTAAAGCAAATTTTGTACATATTGGCAACAATAAACCTCAACCTGATGATGATATCAATGTTTCTCTCAACCAAACTCAAAACCTTATAAATGCAATTAACAATGGTCTAAAATATCCAAAACTTCAAGATGGTAAAGTTAATTATTATGATCTATTAGATTTTTTAGAAACTCTAAGCAAAATTTTTAAGTGGAATATATACGAGAAAGATACACTTGGATATGGAAATAAAATTCAATATTATGCAGTTATTTTATCACGTTGGATGAATGGATATGGCTTAAATTTATTAATACAAGATACCCTTAATCACAATGCAAATCATGGTTGCATGGTAACTATAAATAATCAACCAGTCCCTTATAATGGTTCTCAAGAACATAAAAATATTGTAATTGGTGATACATTATCAATTATTGAAAATATAATATTGTTCAGTATAGCTAATTACTTCTTACGCTTTTCGACTGAATATAAAAAAATTAAAACAAATGGTGAGCAATTCGATAATGATTGGTACGAATTTGTAGAGTATGGGTCAACAAATTCATTAACAATTTTCTTTCAAAGGAACGGAATCACTCGTGAAACTGCAGATTATATTAGATTACATCCAGAATACGTGGTTCATTGCATATCTAGCTTTAAGCTTAAAAAATCCATTTTAAATTGCAAAAAGCAATCAGTTATTGACGAAATGCAAGATATAAAATATAATGTTCCTGAATTATTTACAGATTAAAAAAATTGACTTAACTCTTCTTTGAGCTAAGTCTTTTTTTAGCAATTTTAAAATATTCTGGATTTTTTTCAAAACCAATGTACTTTCTATCACACTCTTTAGCTGCAACACAAGTAGTTCCTGACCCCATAAATGGATCCAATACTATTTGGTCAGGAAGAGTTGTAAGCTCAATTAGTATTTTCATTAACGATAATGGTTTTTGAGTTGGATGTAACCCTCTATCAGAATCTTCGGTTTTTGTTCTAATAACATTTGAGCAAATTTCAATACCAACATTATATTCTAAAAGTTCCTTTAACTTTTTTTCATTAAATCCCCCAACCTCATACTTTACTATATTGTCAGTAAGTGTTCCACCTTGTGGATAAGGCTTTACAAACCACAGGATAGGTTCAAATAAAGGTCGAAGGTTACCTAATTTCCAACCATCCCATTTTTCTTTGTTTAAATCATCATTCCTTCGTTCAAACACTTTAGAAACATTTTGCGCTCTATGCGCAGCCGAATCTTTTTCGCAGGCAATCATATCTTTGAAAATAAAACCTGCATCTTCTAAAGCAGCAATGCATCTATGAGCATATCTTCTTCCAGCAAATATAAAACATGAGGCACCTGGTTTTAAAACTCTTAACCAATCATTAGCCCAAGTTGAGCACCATTGCTCATACTCTTTTGATATTTTTTTATCTTCAGATGACCAGCCATTTAATGGCTTGCCTCGGTGCTTAAACAAAGGTGTCTTTTCTTGTGCTGGAGAACAGCCTAAAAGAGCTGAGTTGCTATTATCATGAAGTACATCCCATTCGTCATAAGAAATACCATAAGGTATATCTGAAAGTATTAGATGTACGGATTCTGTTTTTAATTCTTTCATTTTTTGAATTCCATCACAAAGTATTAATTTATTACTTAACATTATATACACCTATAAAGATGAAATGAATCTATCAATTGCATCTATTCTTTCTGTCGTCTTTTTGGCGGCAAGCAATTTATTAATTGCCTCTTCTCTTGTTAACGACGTAATTTCATTTATTTCATTAGTTATAGTTTGTTTTTCATCAATAGAACGATTTACTATTATTCTTTTACATTCATTCAAATACATATTAAAAATCGAATTTGTTATATTACATTTTTTAATGAAAATTTCATTTGTGTATGGAAATAGATTCATTTTTCTATTTGTAAATTGGATATTATGATCTCTTTGAATTCGTTTTGGAGCATCCCATATATTCTCTAAATTGAAATTGATATCCTCAATTTTATTATTCTTAATCAAAAATAGAATATGCTCCCATGATAAAATGCAAACATTTTTTTCTAATGAATCAAAATAAATTTGAGATTCGCTAATTGGATATTGAAAATAGGGTGCTACTAAAACAGCATAATCATGCTCGGAGCCTCTCCATGAGCTCAATGAACCAACCTTAAAATCTTTTTGATTTTTGGCTGTTCTAGATAATCTAAATGCTTTAGCATCCGCAACTAAAGAATAGCCATGTATGCTCTCGGCAATTACATCCGCTGAATCTCCTCTTCCTGTAACAGCTTTACTCCTCATACCTAATTCTCTAAAGCAACGTGCGAGTACGATGTCAGATGCTTTTGAAAACATTTTTTCTTCTGTAGATGAAGCATTAATGCTTTCTGGAATTGTGCCAATCTCCTCAGCAATTTCTATAAATTCATTTTTTTCAAGGTTATCGACATAAGCTTCAATATTAGATGCTCCATTAACAAATGTTGTCATTTGTTATGATTGAAAGATAACATCAAGAAAACGTTTAAAAGAGTCTTTCATAATTAACCTCCAGATATAGATAATAAGGCTTTAAGAATTTAATGAAGATAAAACTAATATTTTAAAACATAACATATTTTTCATCTAAACGTTTCAGTAATTTATATCTATTTTATTACCAACATTCTCATGGATTATTATCTAATTATTAGTGCTTTAAAATTATAACATTTTTCTTACAATTTATCTATATAGAAAACAGGATTTTTTTCAAAATCGGTTTCAAATTTTCTTTCCTTATAATTATGAAGATTTATAGTCATTTTAGCTTTCGTTTTCTTGTTACAGCTATCGTTTTCTTGCTGATACCTTTTATTTTCTAGTTGATTATAAAAAGAAAACAGGGTCTAAAAAATGAAACAAAAATCTTCAAATTTCAAGCAATACGCCTTAAAAATAGGCTAAATCCTTTCAAATAATATTATTTTAGGTATAAAAAAAGGCTTGATACGCTATTTTCTTTGTATCAAACCTATGATTCTATATGGTGCCCCTAGTAAGAGTCGGACTTACCTTTCAGCCTTACCATGGCTGCGTTCTACCGATGAACTATGAGGGCAAAAAAAGTGCCTTACCCACAACAAAAGCTAAGCTTAAGGCTGCTACCTTCCGATCCTGACCTGATTCACCGCCCCTGCTTGGGTAAAGCAAAATTATTGTATCATAACTTACTATTAAAAGCAAATCCTTTTTATTCTTTTTCCTTGCCTCTTAGCTCTTTAAAAAAGCTTTGTAGCAAGTTTTTACATTCTTCCTCCAAAATCCCCCCTTCATAGTGAATTTGTGGATTAGAAAAATTATATTTAAATAAATCGATATAAGATCCGGCACAGCCACCTTTTTTATTATAAGCTCCAAAATATACATTTTTAAGTCTTGCATTAATAATTGCACCTGCACACATTGGACAAGGTTCTAACGTGATATAAATTGAAGCCTCCTCAAGATGCCAGCATTTCATTTTTTTATTAGCTTTTTTTAAAGCTAATACTTCCGCATGCGAAAGAACATGATTATACCTCTCACGCATATTATGAGCTTTAGCAATTATCTTGTCATTATAAACAACAACACAGCCTATAGGCATTTCCTTCTTTTTATAAGCTTTTTTAGCCTCCTTTAAGGCTTCTAGCATATAATACTCATGACTAGCCACGATGTAATACCTTATGACATCTTCGACATCTTGCTTCGTATGACTCTTTAGCACCAACTAGCACAACAGGATCATCATCATAAGCCTCATGTCCATCAATTATTCTTTGAGTACGAGTAGCCTCTTCACCACAGCACATACAAATAGCTGTAAGCTTAGTAATTCTTTCAGCAATTGCAAGAAGAGATGGAATAATACCAAATGGCTTTCCCTTAAAATCTAGATCTAGACCAGCACAAATAACTCTAAGTCCCTTATTAGCTAAATTAGTTAATACACTAATCATACTCTCATCAAAAAATTGAACCTCATCAACAACAATTGCTTGAATATCATCAGTTATATAAGGAAGAATTTCTTTAGCTTCCTTAATATTTATCGCCTTTTTTTTATATTTAGAATGGCTTACAACCTCATCAATTGAATATCTATTATCGATTAAAGGCTTAAAGACTAAGAAGTTTTTATGAGCGTATTCCATTCTTGTAACTCTTCTAATTAGCTCTTCCGTTTTACCAGCAAACATTGGTCCACAAATAACCTCAATTCTTCCCCCTTGATTATTATAATAATTCACTTAAAACACCTTCCTAACAAACAAAAATATTATACCTTAATCGCAAAAAAGAGTAAAGAAAAAGTGGACCGTAAGATCCACCAATTTAAATTACTTCTTTAGATTATAACGCTTGTTGAATTGTTCAACACGACCAGCAGCTGAAGCAAATGCTTGCTTACCAGTATAGAATGGATGACAATTTGAGCAAGTATCTACACGGATTTCATCTAAAACTGAACCAGTTTCGAATTGAGCTCCACAAGTAGTACAAGTACAAATTACCTTCTTATAATCTGGATGAATACCTTTTTTCATAGTCTTTAATCTCCTTCCGCCATAGTTGTAGGTAACTATAGTAAGTTTTACCGATTTATAATACCATAGTTTTTATTTTTGTGCAAGTTTATTTTACAAATTTTATTTATTTCTTCTTTTTTTATCCCCATTATTAATTACAGGCGCTTCTACTTCTTTAAGACCAAGCATTTCTTTTAAATGCAAATAAGAATCATTATGAAGCTTAGGATCAATTTTATTAGCTTCTACAAGCATATTATTTTCACTATCAAAATAAAAGCCTGTATAAAAAACATTATCTCCCGTAAAGCTAAAATCAGGTAATCGCTTTAATGACGCTTCTGTTGGACGCAAGAAAAACTCAAAGCCTATAAATTCCTCACATTTATCTATTCCTTTAGTTGGCTTATCATTTGACTGACCTTGATTAAAATATCTATCATCATTTTCAATTAATATAACTTTATATGCTGTTTTCCCTTCTATTTTTATATAGCCTGACCCATATTGCTTAGAGGTCATCTTAAATCCAGCTTTATTAAGCTTAGCTTCTAAGGCTTCATATCCTTGTGCTTCGTAATAGCCCTTAGGATATAATTGCTTACGAGGCTTAAATACAATAAGCTTTGATATCATTGAATTCAATGATACCATTGATACTACTGACATAATCATAATTAGTACCATGAGCCATTTTTCATTTAATTTAAATACATATAAGCAAATTAAACCAATTAAAACCACAAATGAAACAATCGTTATAATAATTGTATTTTTTCTTGAAAGGGGTTTAAATCCAAACATTAGTACGCCTCCTTATCGACACAAGCTAAATCAAAATACATTGCTGTATTATAGCCCTCTATTTGTGTATCAAAATCTTTAAGTTCTCTATATCTTAAAAGCTGAGCATGATTTTCATCATAAATAAAATATTGCTCATAAGACTTTTTAGAAGCCTTAGCATTAATAAAACAATACTTCTTTATTTCTTCTGTTTTTTGTCTAAACACAACAATAATAACTTCATTTTCTGTATCAAAATCATCCATAGACGCTTCTTCTAAATAACCCTTAGCTATAGCATATTGCTTTAAAGATTCATTATCAAGCTTATAATTTTTAAACATTTCAAAATTATGCACTAAGCATATTTTAATTAAACATTTTTTATATTTACGAGTAGCTATAATAATATTATCGTCATCAACAAGTAATTCATCATGAGCATATATTAAATTATATTTTATATCATCATAAGGCTTTATATCATATCTTTCTTGAACCTTAATAGGTGAATCCTTATCTAATTCATCAACTATTTTTTCTGTTTTTTTATGATAAAAATTATATATTTTTTTTAGTAACATGAAATCAATCCTTCCGAGCCAATTATACCATTTATTTAAGTATTTAAAAAGACCAATTTGACATTCAAATATTTGATTGTTATAATTTTTTTAGGTGATAAAATGAAATATCCACAGTTTTTAAATAAAAAAGAAAATAATATAACCCTTATAGCCCCAAGCTTTGGTTGCACAACCGAGCCATATAATTCAAGGCTTAAGCTTGCAATAAAGCATTTTAATGATTTGGACCTTAATATCATCAAAGGACCTAATATTTTTAATACAATTGGCTTTCGTTCAAATACAAACCTCCTATGTGCCAAGGAATTTATGGACAACTATTTAAGTAATACTAACCTTCTTATGTCTGTTGGTGGTGGAAATCTAATGAATGAAATCCTTGATGATATTGATTTTAATCTAATTAAAGATAGTCCTCCTAAATGGTTTATGGGATATTCTGACAACACAAACCTAACCTTCACTCTTACAACCTTATGTGATGTAGCAACTCTTTATGGACCATGTGCACCTGAATTTGGACAAACAAAGCTTGATTTAAGTCTTTTAAAGGTAATTGATTTATTAAAAGGTAAACAGCTTGAATTCAAAGGTTATTCTCATTTTGAGCTTCAAAGCCTTAAAACAGAAGATAATCCTTATGTTGGTTATAATTATGATACTGTTAAAAAGCTTGTTTTAAATCAAAATAAAATTGAAATGGAAGGTCGTCTTCTTGGTGGTTGTATCGATTGTCTTACATATATTATTGGAACACCCTACGATAAAGTTAAAGAATTTAATGCCAAATATAAGGACGATGGTATTATTTGGTTTTTAGAAGCTTGTGATCTTGAAGCATGGAATCTAAAGCTTGCATTACTTCAAATGAAACGCTGTGGTTGGTTTGAAAATGCTAAAGGCTTTATCTTTGGACGTCCTCTTAAATACAATACTGATTTTATAGGACTTACAATGGATGATGCGGTTTTAGATGTTTTAAATGACTTAAATGTACCAATTATAATCAATGCTGATTTTGGTCATTTAAAGCCCCAAATTCCTATTATTTGTGGAAGCGTTGCTAATATAAAAGCTAAAGATAATAACCTAAAAATCAGTTATAAGTTAATATAAACATAATAAAAGGGGCTGTAAAAAAATAAACAGCTTCTAAAAATAAAAAAGAGGTTCAAACT
>OIGD01000337.1_pt1 | contig 59411 bp, 44 predicted proteins | sample 1582211 | NCBI WGS metagenome assembly OIGD01 (sample SAMN04414078, study PRJEB24778) | human gut metagenome | material: faecal | host: Homo sapiens
CTTTGAAACCCGTTAGAATTTTCAGGGTTGTTTTACTGTTCAGTTATCAAAGAACTCGTTCGCCGCTGTGTCAGCTACTTAATTAGTATATCATGTTTGTTTTGCTGTGTCAAGAACTTTTTCAAAAACTTTTTGAAGATTTTCTTCGCCAGCACTTGAACACAACCTTCCGGGTTTCAAGCTGTTGGATTATAGTTTTTATTTTCTTTTTCAGCATATCCTCTCGCAAGTACGTGTTATATACTAACATATTTCCAAGGCTTTGTCAACAACTTTTTAAGAATTTTTTCTTTTTTCTAAAAACTGTTTACAATTAACCTTGAGCTTTTCAAAAGCTTGTTTATGGCTCATTTGGAAAGCTTGTTTATACTAACATAACATATATGTTTTGTAAAGACCTAAATTATAAATAGTTTTTTAATTGATATTGTGCCAATTTTCAGAATATTAGTTTATGACTTATCGGAAAGCATTTATAGTATTGCATATTTTCCATTTTATATCCATGCTTCGGGTGTCAAAACATGCTGTATATATCTTAACGTATTATATTTATGCATATCACAACTTTTGGGAGAAGCTTAGATGTTCTTAATACATCCTGCTTCGGACAGCGGAGCTGATATGCATAAAATAATACGTTATACACTCATAAATTATGATTAGCATGTTTTGACACCCGAAGCATATCCATTTAATACTATATTTTTTAATAGACCTCACAGCCGAAAGGTATATTCATTCCGGCTGCAAGGTCTATGACTGTCTGTAATATAACAGTATACATTACATATAAACTAAATTATTCTTTCCTTCTTCTTCCATTGTATACACCTGCTGCCGAACATATCATAATAATTACACATACAAGTGCTGCAGCATATAATGCAGATGATATATTTACACCTGTTGATGGTGCTACATACTGATTCTCCGGATTATCAGTCTCAGGCTGCGCCGGCTGTGTTTCTCCCGGTGTTATGTCATTTCTTATATCTGCCGCTTTGACAAGAATATATGAGGAGAAATGTGTTACTCTGAATGTGGCAGAGCCGTCCTGCGCTACCTTAACTGTCTGTCCCATATCCTCTGAACTTCCGGTATTGTCATTATAATAGAATAGTCTAAGCTCAGTTCCTTCTTCATATTGAGTGTATACCGTGACATACAGTTCTCCGTTCAGTTCTCCTGAATGTGCAAAGCTGCATAGATAGAGTGATGATTCCGGAACATTCAATTGCTCCTTAGCCTTACTTATGACATCACTCTTATCATCATATTTTACATCCAGCTTAAAATCATTGTCCGGTGCCTTGCTAAACCGCGTACCGTCAAAAGTATATTTTACAAGCGTCTTTCCATCCGCCCCTGTAAGCTCAAGTATAAGCTGTGAGCCTTTATCTATCAGTGCTGTGACAAAATCATTTGGCAGATAGCTTCCCTTTCCAGCTTCAACCTTCTCTATAATAATCTTGTCTCCATTGTTAATTCTGTCAAGAACACTGTTGCCAACATGCTTATCATCCTGTGTAGGTGCCTCTGTCTCCGGCTCTCCCGGTTTTTCCGTCGGTGCCTCTGTCTCTGGCTCACCCGGCTTCTCTGTCGGCGCTTCTGTCTCTGACTCACCCGGCTTCTCTGTCGGTGTCTCTGTCTCCGGCTCACCCGGCTTTTCTGTCGGCGCCTCTGTCTCTGACTCACCCGGCTTTTCTGTCGGTGCTTCTGTCTCTGACTCACCCGGTTTTTCTGTCGGTGTCTCTGTCTCTGACTCACCCGGCTTATCTTCCTTTGCATCCTTATCAAACAATACTACTGTTCCGAATACTGCCGGTGATGACCAGCCCATGCCTGTGGTATCTGCCCAGCTTAATGTACCAGTTCTCTTTCCGTTCTCTGCATCGTTAATCTGAAGCTCAAGACCAATCTTTGTTCCTGACTTAACCTGCTCATGAGTCCACTTTATTGCAGCCTCAACTACATATCCATCCTCTGTAAGGGTCACTTTGCTTACAATATTTTCCTCTGCACAATTAGATCCGTTAAATGAATGCTCATTTAGATAATTTATTCTATACTGTTTATCATCTTCCTGGTACGATTTTGTCTTCTGATTATTCTCATCAACAAATATTTCAAGTGAATCCTTCTCATGAGCTGCTTCGGCAGTGGCATCAAGTAAAGAATCCTTAACAGTTACCTGTACATAGAGATTCTCGTTATCCCAAAGAAGCTTAGCAGTGGCATCAGCCTTTGCACCAAGTCTAACTGTGAGAGGTATACTATCTACCTTGCCCCATATTGCACTGTTGTCTTTTCCTATGCTGATAGTTCCCTTATCAATCTGGGCAAATGGCTTTAACTGTGCTTTTGCAAAGTAATCGCTCTTCTCATCATGGCTTAATGTATAGTCATTAAATGCAGCCTTCATTGTTCCATCTGTTATCACCACATCAAACGTCAATGCGTCAAAGGCCTTAAGTGTAATATCATTTACCTCTACTGTAGCAATATATCCATCTTTGGTTGCCGTTGCATCTTCTCTGTTTACAGTTACTTTCTTTACGTTATTTCCAAGCTTAACATAGGCTGTAACCGCATCTGTATCATCGACTGTACTGTCTTTTACATTTGCCAGGAACTTAATTGAATTCTCATTCCATACAGGGACAATTGCCGCTGATGTATCCGCCTTGCTTATAGTAAGCTCTGTTCCTGCTGTAAACTTGTCATCAATCTGCTGTGTAAATGACACTTCCTGAATCGTAGGTGCGAGCTTAGTAGGGTCTACAAATGCCCAATAAGCACTCTTTACCTGATAATCATCGTCAAATAACAATGGGACCTGCTTCTTTGTTTCAGTTGCACCACCACCTACACTGCTTGATGTCTGTAACCATGAGTATTTATCGACTACACCCCATACGGTAATACCGGACATATTGATGCCTTCTGACTTTAACTGCTTTACTGCATCATATATTTCCTTATAGCGATATGCTAATCTTGTATATTCTTCCTGCTTTGTCTTGTCTGTTCCGTCATATGCATCACTTACGCCAAAATCGAGTTCTGTAATCTGAACCTTTCCTACAATGGCTGCATACTTCCTAGCTGCTGTGATGAACTCCTGTGCAGATGGTGAGCCTGCTGTCTGATAATGTCCCTGCATTCCGACTGCATCTATTCTTGTTCCCTCTGCTGCCTTTACATCCTTAAGAAGCTGTGCAATACCTTCACTCTTTAATGCCGAACAATCGCCGTAATCATTGTAATAAAGCTCTACATCAGCCGGAACATACTTGTTGGCAAATCTGAACGCATTGATTATAAACTCATTGCTTCCATATACTCTCCACCATGTAGAGTTCTCATTTTCATTTCTATAGGTTCCTCTGCCGTCACTTATGGCCTCATTCACTACATCCCAGCCGTAGAACATATCCTTATATTTGCTGTTTTCACCCATGTAATGCTCAGCCATTGTCTTTATGTACCACTCATGACGAAGAGTCATCTCTTCCTTAGAACAGAGTTCCTTGTCCTTATCATAATCAACATGGAAAAACCACTCAGGTGTCTGGGAATGCCATGTAAATACATGTCCTCTTATCCTTATAGCACTTTCCGGATGTTTCTGATTGTACTTATATACATACTCAAGCATTTCATCAGCTCTGCTAAAATCAAGCTTCGGTACTGTTATCTCTATGCCGTTTATTGTTGCCTTTTCTGTTTCCGGACACTTGCTTGCATATCCAAATGCAGCATCCGGCTTTAATTCATTACCGAAGGTTATGGCATTGAAATGTTTCTTTACAAGAGCCATTTCCTTCTCATCCTTAAGGTCGCTAAGACATATTGCCGTACCGACTATGAAATTCTCATCTTCCATAGCCTCCGTTACAACGTCCTTAAGATTAGGAACGTCATACTGAATACCTTCAACCGTATCCTCTTCCTCTACATCAACAACTGCACCTTCTGCTGCTGTCCAGCTGTCAAGTACTACATTTCCATTAAATGTAAAATAAAGGTCTCTTGTACCTGAAAGTCCTTCAAAATTTCCCGTAAAATCCTGAAAATCAGCTGATGCCTTCACATCAATTGTACCTATTACCGTTCCTCTTTCGCTTCCTACCCTTACATCAATCTTTGTATCAGACTCTGCCTTCGCTCTTACTGTTATAGTGGAGAGACCCTTGGAGAAATCTGCTCCCTTAACACCGATAAAGCTTCCTGACGATGCATTTACAACTGTGTTTCCAAGTCCGGATACATTGATACCATACTGACGGAAAATATTCTCAGCCTGAACTGTCTGATATGGATTAAAATTACCAAGCTGCTCTACTCCTGTCATTGTAGGAGTTCCCTTATTTATTGTTCCGTCTTCATTTACAGTAAGCTTATCAATATGGGTGCTTCTGTAGTTGCGGCTCTTGCCAAATACCTGTGAATCCACACTTCTTGTATGGTATGCAATATACAGCTCCCCATTAAATTCAAATATTGAATGGTGATTATTTCCACCGCCGCCTAAATTGGATGGATTAGGAAATACTGTTCCGACATATGTATAAGGTCCCATAGGTGAATCACTTGTCATATAAGCGATTACAGCAGTTCCAACTCCGTCCTTTTTACCGCTTGCCCAGTTGGTACAATATGAATATACATATTTGCCATTAATCTTGTTGATGCCTGAATCCTCGAATAAATATGGTGCATCAATAGTTACCGGCTCACCGTCAAGACTTATCATATCAGCTCCCAGCTTAACGATTCTGGCTGTCATAGGATGCTCGTCCTTTCCGGACGGAACACCACCGCCAAAGCAGAGGTATGCACTTCCATCATCATCAACCATTACAGCAGGGTCAAATAACCACTCAACAGTATCACATGTCGGTGTCTGTCGGCTTACAAGCTGCTTTCCGAGAGGATCTGTCCAAGGTCCTTCCGGTGAATCTGCCGTGAGAACACCTATACCGCTTCCGTTGTCAGCAAAATATAAGAAGAATTTCTCCTTGCCATCAATTGTCTTGTGTGCTGCACATGGTGCCCATGAATTATTAGCCCACTTAGCAGCTCCCTCCGGTGCTCCTTCTTCTAAGTTCTTACCTGCAACAGGTATTGCACCATGGTCTGTCCAGTTGACAAAGTCTGTTGTAGAGAAGCAGTTGATTGTCTTTACCTTTCCATATGCATTCTCCTTCACGTCACCGTCTGCATTATACTCATAGACATCATTTGTTGCATATACATAAACTCTGCCATTGTACACCATTACGCTAGGGTCAGCACTGTAACGCTGTGTGGCAATTGGATTATTGTTAGTCTTGTCCTTATAGCACTGCTTAAATGAACCATCATTTACAACAACAGGGCTAGGCTCCTTGAGCTTAAATGTAACACTCTTTACAGTCTTAGTCACTGTATCGGCTGTAAGACTCATAAGGTCGAGTATCTTTATTTCTGATTTAGGAACATTTCCGTTAAGATTACTGTCTCTTAATACATTGCTTCCATAGACAACCGCAGCCTCGGTAAAATCATCATCAGCAGCACACAGCTTCACTGAAAATTCCTCTGTTGAATCAACCTCAACTGATACATACTCTATTCTGGTCATATCAACTTCATCAGGAATCACATAGAACATCTGTGCATACTGACTCTTATATGTAAGCTTATGTCCGCCATCTGCCTCCTCGACATCAACTCCCCATGCAGCCTTTTGCTCCAGCTCTGTCATGCTGTACTTAAACTCAGTCTTTACAGCATCCTCTGCCTTTGGCTCAAGCTTGAATGTGATATTGCCAATTTCCTTTACAAGCTCTGTTTCACTAAGGCTCATGAGACATAATACCCTTGCATTTTCTTTATCAGCCTCTATATTTTCTGCCGTTATTGTATTATTTCCATATACAATACCCGCCTCTGTGAATTTATCATCCGCAAGGCATAATTTAACAGATAAATTTTCTCTGTCCGTATCCACCGTTGCAGAAAGGAATCTGTTCATATCAATCTCATCAGGTATCTTAAAAAACACCTGATTGTACTGCTTCGGAAATGTCATCTTAAGCTTTCCGCTCTCAGAAACCTCCTTATCTGCTCCCCACATGGATAATATTTCAAGCTTTGAAGCATCGTATGTAAACTCATTCTTATCTGACACATCGACATCACCGCTTCCGTTCTCGCCTTCCTCAACAGTAAATCTCACTTTTCCCACTGTTTTTGTCTGCTCACCCTCAAGTAAATTCATAAAACCAATAACGCTTACTTCTGAGAGCTGTGCTTTGGCATCGGCTTTTATATCCTTGGTGTTAAGCTGTGTTGCACCATATACATCTATGGCACTTGCAAAATTATCACGCTCTGCACACAGCTTCATTGAAAAGTATTCCGCATCCGTCTCCACCTCAACCGAAACGAGCTTGTTGACATCAACTTCTGCCGGAATACAATAAAATATCTGAGAATACTGCTTTGAAAAAGTAACCTTGTAATTTCCTTCCTCGTCCGTCGCAGCTTCAGCCCCCCAGCGTGTAACGACTTCCAAGTCCTTTGCATTATACTCAATTACCTTCTGCTTTACAGCGTCCTGCACAGCAGCATCAAGCCCCCCGGCTTCAACATCTGTACAGACATGCCTTGCATCATACAGTTCTTTTGCGCTGACAGCTGATGCATTTCCCGTCAGCATAGCTCCTATCACCAATGTGACAATCGCCCTGCTCATAAATTTTCGCATATTGTTCTCCTTTACCATAAGAAATATATATACCCATTTGTGATTTTAACTAATTTTTTTATTTACATCTTGTCATTTTTAGCTATTTTTGTCTCATTTCTTGCTTTTGTTGTTAAATTGCACAATTTATAACAATCTTTCGCAAATTAGCTGTGCATTTTTATGTTAATCAGGTAATTTCTCATTTCATGGTAACTGTTCATGTAACAAAGTACTTTTTCTTCCATCAACTTCTGTAAAATAAAATTGTGGTGGTACTTTTTAATATATACATATTCATTTCTATTGTTTATAATGCATACTATGAATATAATGATGTAGGAATCAAAAGGTATTTTGCTCCCAAAAATATCGGATTGCTTCGTTCTTTGTTTACACTCTCGCAATCCTGATATAATAGTGTCAGCATCTAAATGTGCTGTACGTCAACCAAAATCACCAGAGCACAGCACTAACTGCAGATGAAAAATGCCTGCATGGATTTTACATTGTAGTTTTACAGCAGGCTGCTCAGAAACGAGGATTATAAATGAATAAACGAAATTATCAAAAAGAGCTTGAGCAGCTCATCTCCAATATAGAGCCGGGCAGGGTTCCAACACTGCTATTGCATGCATGCTGTGCACCGTGCAGCAGCTACTGTCTTGAATACCTTTCACAGTATTTTTCCATAACTGTCCTTTTCTATAATCCTAATATCTCACCTGAAGCAGAATACACTAAAAGGGTTGATGAGATACGAAGGCTTATCGATGAGCTTCCGACTAAGAACAAAGTATCACTTATTGAAGGAAGATACCTTCCTGAGGAATTCTATTCTTCTGTAAAAGGGCTTGAAAATGAGCCTGAAGGCGGAAAAAGATGTCCTGTCTGCTATGAACTGCGCCTTAGGGAAGCTGCCATCACGGCAAAGGAGCTGGGCTTTGATTACTTTACAACCACCCTCAGCATAAGCCCGCTAAAGGATGCCGAAAAGCTCAACGAGATTGGAAAAAAACTTTCGGACGAATACGGTGTTGCCTACCTATATTCCGATTTCAAGAAAAAAAATGGATATAAGCGCTCGATTGAGCTTTCAAGAGAGTACAAGCTGTACAGACAGAATTTCTGTGGCTGCGTGTTCTCAAGACATGAGGCGGACAACGAAAAATAGCAGGGAGATTTCCCTGCTATTTTGCTATTTTGCTATTTTAATTATCCGGATAAAAAACGCACACCTCGTTGTCGAATTCCTTAATCCTAAGTCCAAAAGGATATAACAGCGGATAAGCTCCGCCTGCCGAACGCGCAATGATATAACATGCATGGTAGGTGAGATTCTCCTCCTCCGGCAGACCAAATATATATCTTCCAATCTGCTTAGTCTCCGTGTTGCTGCTCAAATCGATATCGTACGGTGACGGCGGTGTGTCAAGGCTCACCAGATAGAATATGTACATGATATAGGCCTCTGCCACATATATCGGCTTATCATTAAGATATTCCTGGCTTTCAATAAACTCAATTGCCTCCTTGTAATCGTCCTCCATGCCGACATACCTGTTATACTTCTCGGTTGTGAAATAGTATCTTATAAACGAAATCGAAAATACCAGATATGCCACGGCTATAACTGTCGATATAACAGCCCTGAGCTGAACCTTCTTCACCACATCTATGACGAATGCAATTCCGATAACTATATAGTACAGCACCGAAAAGAATATACCGTTCATCCTGCTTGTAATCGCCTCATTAAGCATCATTCCCATAATGAACTCTGCTATGAACCACAATAAAACGCCGGCTTCCGCGCTGAATATTCTTTTTTTGATACTCTTTATAAAATCTATAATGCCCTTTATGAAGCCTACCGCAAAAAAAGGTATCGAAATTACATACAATGTCATGTACCGCTCATTGGTGTTAAATCCAAGATAGTCATGTAAAAAAATGACCTTTAGCATATTTACGATATTTCTTAGCTTCGGTAACCCTATCTCCTTGATTCTGTAGCCGTCAAGCCTTACTAACGTAAACTTCCATATCGTTCTTGTCTCAAGTCCAAGCATATTTATGAGCTGCACTGCAATAAGCGGAGCCGCCATAAGCGCCAACGGAACACAGAAACACAATGCCTGCTTGAATGACAGCTTTCTCATGTATAACAGGTATATGAACATCATAATCAGAAACAATATCATAACTATATAGCTGAGAGTGTAGGTGTACAGCACCAACCCGCAGGCTATACCTGCTATGAAAAAGTACACAGGCTTTTCCTTCTTCAATGCGTATGCAAGACACGATATAAAGACGGAGGCTGTCCCCAGCATGAGGTTACAGTCAAAGCCGAACCTTGCAGACATGATAAAATAAGGTGTGATAGCATACAACAGCGCCCATATAACCATCTTCTTTTTGTCCGCCCCGGTTGTTTTAAAGAACCAAATTCCCGAAAACATGACCATCATTGACATTATAACCGCCGGTATCCTCACGACAAAATGTGAAAAATCAAAAAACTTGAAGAGAATTGCCGTCATGTAGGTGTACAGGCTACTCTGACCTCCGCCGCCATAGTTCATAAACATGACCGGATAAGGATATCTGAACCTGTCCACACCATATTTTGCAATACACCACGCATCATAGGCAATTCCCGCCTCATCCACATTCCAGCCGCGCGGAATATCCCCAACCATTATCAGTCGAAGCACAAGAGCCAGTACAGCGGTGACTATGATTGCAAAGGCAAGCGCATACTTTTTTACAAAATTTTTCATAGCGTTCTCCTCATGTATTTGTTAGGCGCCATTGTCCAAAGCAGAATGTTCTGACATCAGAATCCTATAAAACAAAAAAAGAGAGAAAACTTCCCTCTTTTCTTTTCGTGTAACGGAGAAAGAGGGATTTGAACCCTCGCGCCGGTTGCCCGACCTACACCCTTAGCAGGGGCGCCTCTTCGGCCTCTTGAGTATTTCTCCGAATTCACAATCATTATTAAATTGTGGCTGCCAAGGGGTGATATAGTAAAGCCTAATCACCTGACGCATTTAGTATTCTAACACTTTATTAAGATAATGTCAATCTATTTTTTTACTTTTTATAATAATTTGAATTTTTTAGAATACATTCACTATACACTATGTCCGTAAATTTTAGTGCGCCCTTCCTGTTTAAGTGGTCTGTATCGATAAACAGACTGTAATCATCATAGAACCTGTCATCGCAGGCATAGTCATGGTACTCCGTGCCTGTGTCATCGGCTATCTTATCTATAATTGCATCAAACTGCTCTAAAAACTCCGGCTCAACGCAGTCATTGTATGCCTTGGTATACGGCGTTGTGACCATAACCGGCGTTATATCATGTTCATGGCACTTTTCGATTATTGAGTATACCTTCTCAATCAAATCCGTTCTGAAGGCATAGCTGTCACCATTCTTATAGTTGAGCACATGTCTTTCATAGGCGTCCGCGGCATTGTGTTCGATGTCACTCAGGTTCATCCCCAGCATATCTGAGCTTTCCCGCACCTCACTCTCAGTCTTTTCGCCCATGAAAAACGCCTCAAAATAATTTGCAAGCTGTATGCGCATATCTGTCTTGAAAAACGCAAGGTACTTCACCTTGAAATACTCCTTGAAGGTCACTCCTATCATGTTACGATACTTCATAAAGCTGTAATACCTGTAGTTTTTTAGCTTGAACGTCTCCTCGTCAAGGCTGTCATCTGACAGCATAAATGTCATATATGATATAGGGATAATCAGATATGAATTTTTCGCCATCTTTCCGACAAAGTTATCAAATACCTTTTCGTCATACTCTATCGTCTGCGCCTGAATACCGAAGTTAAAACCTGTTATACCCTGCTTCTCAAGGTCATCGTAAACAAAATCACATTCGCCGTGGCTGCTGCCGATATTCGCAACCATTATCTTGTTCGGCACATTTGAAAAGCGCTTCATCTCATCAATATTTTTTCTGTACCATACCTGCACTCCCTGTAAAAGAACCGCCGATGCCAACAGAACGCACACTACTCTTATTATGAATTTCTTCATGTAAAAATCACTCCATAATATCCTAAAACTGAAAATATATAAAACGTGATGTGACAACAAGAGGCATTTCAAACAGTATGAACATAATCATAAATACGTATACCGCACACCTTACCACCACATTTAGCCTGCCAAACTCCTTCAACAGATCTCTTTTCAGCGAAAAATAGTCATAGACCATTAAAAGAACCGCGCATACTGCCACAAGTGCCAGCTTGGCATGTGTAAGCAGCGTATTATCTACAATCCTGTCCATGCTCTCGGAAAACGAACACCACCTCCAGCTAAGTCCCGACAGCGTATTTACAGTTTCAGTGATTCCAAGCCGGAACACCATCCATGTCAACGTGACAAACAGAAATGTAAGCAGCACCTTTAACCACCACACTGCATTGTGTTTCACATTTTTATTGACCTTCCTGTTGTTGAATAGCTGTGCCACTCCATGCATGCCGCCCCACACAACATAGTTCCAGCCCGCTCCGTGCCACAAGCCGCTTACCAGAAACACGAAAATCACGTTGAGCTTACTCACCATAAAGCCCCTTCTGTTCCCACCAAGAGGAATATACAGATAGTCCCTGAACCAGTTAGACAGTGATATATGCCATCTTCTCCAGAACTCCTTTACCGATGCCGAAAAATAAGGCGAATCGAAATTCTTTATGAGATTAATGTTGAACAGCTTCGCCGTGCCTATCGCAATATCCGAATATCCTGAGAAATCGCAGTATATCTGGATACTGAAAGCAAATATGGCAAGAATGACATGCACTCCCGCAAAATACTCCGCCTGATACACGTAGTCGACAAACATTCCAAGGTTATCCGCAATAACCAGCTTCTTAAAAAATCCGACTATTGCAAGTCTCATTCCGTACGCAGCATTATCGTAATCGAATTTCTCAGGCTCCTTTATCTGCGGCAGCAGGTTATCCGCCCTCTCTATAGGTCCCGCAACAAGCTGTGGGAAAAAGGAAATGAACGCCGCATACTTTCCAAAATGGTGCTCCGCCTTCAAGTCCCCTCTGTATACGTCGATAACATAGCTGAGTGTCTGGAATGTATAGAATGATATTCCAACCGGAAGCAGCAGCTTAGATGTCACCGGGTTAAGGTGTATTGAAAACCTGTCTGTAACCTTGACTATAGTCTCCATTGTAAAATTATAATATTTGTATACAAACAGAACACCCAGACATATCACAAGCGCCGACGCAAGTATCAGCTTTTTTAGCTTCCTGCTGTCCGCTTTTTCAAGAAGAAGTGCGCAGATGTAGGATATCAATGTCGTTCCGAATATCAGGACGATGTATTTTACATTCCAGCACATATAGAAATAATAGCTTGATACCAGCAGTATTATCCACTTGTATCTGTCCTTTACAGCCCAGTACAGGACAAATACAATAGGACAAAATATTGCAAATGACAAAGAATTAAAGTTCATGTTCTATCTCCCGCTCACATTTTGAACTATATTTCCTCATACAAATCCCTGCCATCTGAGTCAATAACAACGATGACCGGAAAATCCTTTACGGTAAGCTTCCTTACAGCCTCAGTGCCAAGGTCATCATAGGCTATTACCTCCGATGAAGTTATACACTTAGACAGAAGTGCCCCTGCACCTCCTACTGCTGCAAAATATACTGCCTTATCCCTTACTATAGCCTCATGGACAGCTGGATTTCTTTTTCCCTTTCCAATCATGCCTATAAGTCCAAGGTCAAGAAGTGACGGTGCATACTTATCCATTCTGCTTGCGGTAGTAGGTCCTGCTGAGCCAATCGGTCTGCCCTCCCGCGCAGGTGACGGTCCCATATAGTAAATTGTATTATTTTTCACATCAAAAGGCAGCTTTTCACCTCTTTCAAGAGCTTCATACATTCTTTTATGCGCTGCATCTCTTGCAGTGTATATAGTTCCCGTAAGATATACATAATCCCCTGCCTTAAGTGTTGTCGATACACTGCTATCAAAAGGTACATCAATATGCTTGTCCATCTCTGTCTCCTTATCAAATAAGATATAATTATGTAAAACTTTTATGCTTCCGGTTCGTTGTCTCTCCTTCTCATACCATATACCACTATCAGTATAAAAGTAATCACGGATACCACCTCCGCGATATGCCAGTACACCTTGCCTGCATAATATACTCTGACATTGCCATCAAAATTACTGTCCAATTCAAGCAGCAGCAAGGCATGTACCGACTTGGTCAGCCTGATTTTTTCTCCCGTATCTGCATTTATGGCTTTATATCCTCTATAATACAGTAATGGCAGTTCAACTTCGCCCTTTTCATCACCTGTTACTGCATGAAATGAAATATTGGTATATTCCTTTTCGTAACCGGTAACCACCGCATCAGTAGCATCATAATGACCTTCCTCTCTTAGAAAATCCTCAGGAAAATAGCCATCCGCTTTTCTCGGAAGATATTCGTAGTTACCTACCTGACAGGACAGCTCTTTATCATTTTCTGTCATGGTATACAGGTTCATATACGGCATTTCATTCATTGTCAGCTTAGCTGCCCAGATAAACTGGAGCACTGTGAGCATAACAATGATTATTTCTGAAACCCTGAGTATCACTGTATCACTGCCGGCATCATCATACTGGTCAAGGAGTGCTGTCACAAAAACAATATATGTACATGTCCCCACTGTGAGGAATCTCATTGCAAACTGGATGTTTTTCACCATATTGCTGACACTTCGTGCTATTGAGTCAATTACCGCAACACCTGATGGTTCACTTCCAAGATATGTGAGCACCCTTTCATATGGTATTATATCCAACGATAATATTGCAGTGATAACTGTTATTACTGCTGAGACAATTATAAGTTTTTTATGCTTTTTAATTCCTTTTCTGAGCGTACATATAAATAAAATAATTGCAGGAATCACAGTCGGCCCCAGTCCCGGAACCATGTAATTTCTCCAGCCTTCAAATTCAACAAATTTAGTGAAAAATTTAAATAAATCTGTAAATGCAAGACAGAATGTTAATCTTGCACTGTTAGACTGTCCTGATCTTATATATGTATCTTCTAACATATATGACTCAATAAATGGAAGCAGATATCCGATATTGAGCACAATCGAAATTAAAACTACCTTCAATAAGACAAAAAATGTCTGCTTTCTGAATGTTTTCTTAAACAGCATAAGGCATGCCAATACGGTAAACAATCCAAATATCTCCGTACTTAAAACATGTGACTCTATTACACCGAAATATCCTATAACAGGCATAATCCACAGCCTGCTATAGTTTTTATCATCTACCGGAACTGCGTATATTTTCCAAAGCCCTGCTACGATAAGCGGAAGAAAAATCAATGCAGTAAATTCTCCGACTGCACCTCTTTGATATAAATCCACCAATCTTAAAAGAGACATACTGTACATTATTGCAGCTACAAGTGCAAGCTCCGCTCTTTTAAAGATAACCCTGAAGCTATAATATGACACAATTACCGTAGCTAGATTTACAAGAACAACAAACAGCTTATATGCATTCTGCATTGTAAAGCCCATCAGCCTGAATATTGCAGGAATATTATAAAACAGGCTTCCATAATACGTTGAAAAAGCATATCCGTATCCGCCATTGATAACCGGCTCTACCTTTACCGGCAGCTGACCCGAAAGGTACCCTGCCTTCAACCCCTCCAGACGTATCAGATGGATAACAGTATCATCTCCTTTAATGAGATTATCACCGACTAAAGGCACACATGTTATCAGAAATACCACCGATATTATCATTGCATACGCAGCCTTCCGGCATGTCATAATAATTCTGCCCGACAAAATCAGATAAACTATGAAGGTACCTGCAATTACTGGTAACATAATCAATATTTTGATAAATGTTATATAATTGGTACACTCTATCTCATAGGATGCATAATTTAAAAAACTGGAAGGTCCATCTTTATATTGTTCTATGACAACCAAATTGATATTTAACTGCGGTTCGGTAATCCAGAACTCCGTTCTCCATTCATTCTTTTCGTGATGCAGAAAATTTACTGTATTCTGAATTCCGTCCGAATTTCCACTATCATTTAAGATATAAAGATAGTTAGCATAATCAGTGTCACTTGAAATACTATATTCACAATTTAAAAAGTAATGCCCATACGGAAGTGTTATGCTATTTTCCCTGTCACTCAGGACATAGCTTTTTTCAGGTATAAAAAGTGTTCCAATCAGTACCAGCAGAATCAGCATTTCCAAGCCAAGTACAAATAGTATAACCTTCTGTTTTTTGTTCTGAAACCCTAGCCTCATATTAACCTCTCTATAAAACTCTTTCTATATCACCCTATGCACATGTCTATTAACATGGCAGCATATATTGACCGCCACCGGAAGCCCGGCAATATGTGTCGGGTACGTCTCAACATTCACAGCAAGTGCCGTCTTAGAGCCTCCAAGTCCTCCCGGACCGATTCCGAGAGCATTGATTTTTTCAAGCATCTCATCCTCAAGCTCACGCACATAGCCCGATGGTCTTTCCCCATCCAAATCCCTTGTAAGAGCCTTCTTTGCAAGAAGCGCACACTTCTCAAAGGTACCCCCTATGCCAACACCGACAACCATAGGCGGACATGCGTTAGGTCCCGCATCCTTGACCGCTGTGAGTACCGCATCCTTAACACCCTCTATTCCATCAGCAGGCTTTAACATGAACACGCGGCTCATATTCTCGCTTCCGAAGCCCTTAGGTGCAATCGTTATGTCAAGCTTATCACCCGGCACGATATCATAATGGATAACAGCAGGAGTGTTGTCCCTGGTATTCTCCCTCTCAATAGGATCCTTCACAACCGATTTGCGCAGATAGCCCTCCACATAGCCCTGTCTTACGCCCTCATTGATTGCGTCGGAGAGAGAGCCGCCCTCAATATGCACATCCTGTCCTACCTTCATAAATACAACAGCCATTCCGGTATCCTGGCATATCGGAATCATATCTGTGCCTGCAATCTCAAGATTCTCCCTAAGCTGACCCAGAATCTGTTTTCCAAGTGCGGAAGTCTCCTCATCGGCAGCCTTCTCAAATACCCTCTTCATATCCGGCGAGAGAAAATGGTTCGCCTCTATGCACATTTCTTTGATGTTATTTGTTATAATTTCAGCACTAATATTTCTCATCGCTATTCTCCTGACTTTTATTCAGCTATGATTACATTCTTTCTGTAATAATCTGCTATTGCCTGACGCGAAGAATCATCATCATGGTAAAACATAGGCACATAAGGTGCTCTTGTGATATATACATCCCAATAAGGGCTGTTTACCAGCTCCTCATATCTCTCATCAAGTATCCTGTCATACTCCTGAACCGTTCCGAACTGCAGTGCTCCTGCTGCCATGGACGCCACCGACGTATTGAGGTAATCCGGCTTTTTCAAGGTCTTTACACTCAATATAACTGTGCAAACTGCGATAAATCCACCACATAGTTAACCGCCGCCTTATTAAACCTTCCCTTCAGCCACAGCGCCACCCACGCACACAGATACATGATAATAATTGTGAACATCGTCATCATTACAAAGAAATTGGTGTCAAGCACCCTTCCGTAATAGCCGGACTGGGTGTACTTTGTAGGAGAAAATGAGGCATAGTAGAGACAAAGAAGCAGAACACTTACCGGAATCGGAAGCTTAAATTTTCTCTCCATTCCATCCGAACACCCATAAAAGCTCCAGAAGGAGATAATCGCCGTCATCCCATAATAAAAATACATTGGAGGCTTGTTCATCGCATTTATAAATTTAGTTCCATCAACGAAGCATCCCTTGATTGTCTCAAAGACGCTGAGATGTCCAATCGGCATTCTACTCTTGTTTCCCGGAGCAGCCACCACAACTATAAGTCCCACAACTGCACATGCAAGCGGAATCCAGTTGAGCGTCTTTGCAGTCCTCTTCTCATAGATTGTAAATGCAGCCTCATACGCACACAGACATGCACTGACAAGTGACGTAAAAGGATTTCCAAGTCCTACCAAAAACATAAATATGCTTGCAATAACAAGAAATACCTTCCTATGGCTCTCCCAATATAGTGCAGACATACTGTGTGCGAACATAAACATACCAAAAAAGAAGGTATAGTTGGCGACACCCGGCCACCAGTACAGACCTTCGCCCGCATTGACAAGAAAGTTCATAAAAAATGCGATAAACAGCAGTGCCATGCTCACACAGTTGATTAAAGGCATACGGAATCTTCTGTAAAGTATGGCATACATTGCGGCAAGTGAGCCTATACAGAATGTCACGAACATAAAATAGAACGTGAAAGAATACGCATAATCTCCGAATACCGCAGGTGACATGCTTGTGATAAACATACTTAAGAAATTGCCATCCCATGTCTTGTAAATCCCTATCGCATACCTGAATGCTGCGGCAATAAAGCCTAAGACCGAATGATTCTCCAGCCATTGTTCATGCACGTATGTCGTCATCCAATAGTCATCCATAGTAGGATGACTATATTGTGCAACCTTAATTATCGGGCTAATCATGTCATAGAAATACTTTATTACCACAAGCAGAATGATAATCTGTGCTGCATGGTTAAATACGCTTTTCTTATTATTCTTCAACTGTTCCATCAGCCTGTGCAGCATCATCGTTCTCTTCCTTCGTCTCATCTCCCTCGCGAACCTTAGCTACCTTTGCAACCTTGACACCCTCGTCAAGATTTATAAGCTTGACGCCCGATGTATTTCTGCCAAGCACCGATATTCCTGCCACCTGCATACGTATTATGACACCCTCTGTTGTGATTATCATAATCTCTCTGCCCTGGTTAACGGCCTTTACACCTATTACATTTCCTGACTTATCGTTAATCTTATAGCACTTGATTCCCTTACCGCCTCTGTGCTGCACGGTAAATTCTTCAGTCTTTGTTCTCTTTCCGAGACCGTTTTCGGAAACTATTAAAAGCTCCTCACCCTGAGTGTCAAGCTGCATTCCGACAACCTCATCATCGGCGATAAGGTTCATACCGATTACACCCATGGCACTTCTTCCGGTAGGTCTTACATCCTGCTCATTGAAGCGTATACACATACCAAGCTTTGTCACAAGTATTATATCCTTGTTTCCGTCTGTCTCCTTAACCTCGATAAGCTCATCATCATCCCTGAGTGTGATTGTCTGTATACCGGTCTTACGAATATTGGCATACTCTTTTGCAGGGGTTCTCTTTACAATACCGTTCTTGGTGCACATGAAAAGATATGTGTCATCTTTTATACCATTCACAGGTATGATTGCACTTATCTTCTCACCCGGCATAAGCTGTAGGAGATTCACGATAGCTGTTCCTCTTGCGGTACGGCCCGCCTCCGGTATCTCATAAGCCTTCATTCGGTAGATACGTCCAAGGCTTGTACAGAACAGAAGATTCTTGTGCGTTGTTGTCATAAACAGGTCTTCTATGTAGTCCTCATCTATCGTCTGCATGCCCTTTATTCCGCGTCCGCCTCTGTTCTGGTTCTTGAAGTTATCAAGTGTCATTCTCTTGATATATCCGAGATTAGTCATAGCTATAACTGTGCTCTCATCAGGAATCAGGTCCTCCATGTTGATTTCGGACTCATCATATCCGATGGATGTTCTTCTGTCATCACCGTATTTATCAGAGATTGCAATAATCTCCTTACGGATGACCATAAGAAGCTTCTTCTCGTCTGCTAAAATCTCCTTCAACTCCTCTATTCTCGCCCTGAGTGCAGCTAACTCCTGCTCAATCTTCTCTCTCTCTAAGCCTGTAAGTGCTCTAAGACGCATATCAACGATAGCCTGAGCCTGTGCATCCGAAAGACCGAAGCGTTCAATGAGCCTTGCTTTAGCAGCGGCAACATTCTCAGAGCTTCTGATTATGCTTATGACCTCATCGATATTGTCAAGAGCTATCATCAAGCCCTCTAAGATGTGTGCACGCGCCTCAGCCTTGTTAAGCTCATAGCGTGTTCTTCTTGTGACAACATCCTTCTGGTGGAGAAGGTAATAACCTAGCATCTCCTTGAGGTTCAATACCTTAGGCTGCTGGTCCACAAGCGCAAGCATAATCACACCGAAGGTATCCTGCATCTGCGTATGCTTGTAGAGCTGGTTTAAAACTATGTTTGCATTGGCATCCTTGCGCAGCTCAATGCATATTCTCATACCCTGTCTGTCGGACTCATCCCTTAAGTCTGTTATTCCATCTATCTTCTTATCCTTGACAAGCTCCGCTATCTTCTGGATAAGATTGGCCTTGTTGACCATATACGGAATCTCAGATACGATAATACGGCTCTTGCCGTTAGGCATAGCCTCTATGTCGGTCACTGCACGAACCTTTATCTTGCCTCGTCCTGTGCGGTACGCCTCCTCGATTCCTCTCTTTCCGATAACCATGGCTCCTGTAGGGAAATCAGGTCCCTTGACAATGTCCATGAGCTCTTCTATATCTGTCTCCCTGTCATTCTCAACCTCGTTGTCGATAATCTTGACAACAGCGGCGATAACCTCGCGGAGATTGTGCGGAGGAATATTGGTAGCCATACCTACGGCGATACCGGAGGTTCCGTTTACCATGAGATTCGGGTATCTTGATGGGAGCACTGTAGGTTCCTTCTCCGTCTCATCGAAGTTCGGTGTAAAATCAACCGTATCCATATCGATATCAGCCAACATCTCCATGGAAATCCTGCTGAGTCTCGCCTCTGTATATCGCATGGCAGCGGCACCATCACCGTCGACAGAACCGAAGTTACCATGTCCATCAACAAGCGGATATCTGGTCGAAAAATCCTGCGCAAGCTTTACCAAAGCATCATAGATAGATGAATCGCCATGTGGGTGATATTTACCCATGGTATCACCGACAATACGCGCGCACTTTCTGTGTGGCTTGTCCGGACCATTGTTGAGCTCTATCATAGAGTAAAGTATTCTACGCTGTACCGGCTTGAGACCATCCCTTACATCGGGAAGTGCCCTCGCGGCGATAACACTCATCGCGTAGTCTATATATGAGTCCTCCATAGTCTTTTTAAGGTCTACATCATGAACCTTATCAAAGATATGTTCATCCATTAAATTCTCCTCCAAATATTTATAATTTATATATCCAAGTTCTTCACGAACTTCGCATTCGCCTCAATGAACTCTCTTCTCGGCTCTACATTGTCACCCATGAGAGTTGAGAAGGTCACATCAATCTCAGAAGCGTAGTCCTCATCGTAGAATACCTTCTTTAAGATTCTCTTCTCAGGGTCCATTGTAGTCTCCCAGAGCTGGTCTGCATCCATCTCACCAAGTCCCTTGTAACGCTGAATCTTGTTGTTCTGGTCACGTCCTACCTCGGTAAGAATGTCATTGAGCTGCTCGTCGGAATACGCATACCATACCTTCTTGTTTTTCTCAAGCTTATAAAGAGGCGGCTGTGCAAGATATACGTAGCCCTGCTTGATAAGCTCAGGCATAAATCGATACAGGAAGGTGAGCATAAGCGTAGCGATATGCGCACCGTCGACATCGGCATCGGTCATAATGATAATCTTGTGATAACGAAGCCTGCTTATATCAAAATCCTCATGTATACCTGTTCCGAAGGCAGTAATCATGGCCTTTATCTCTGCATTTCCAAGTATACGGTCAAGTCTTGCCTTCTCCACATTGAGTATCTTTCCTCTTAGAGGAAGAATAGCCTGTGTGGCACGGCTTCGCGCAGATTTAGCCGAACCTCCGGCAGAATCACCCTCTACGATAAATATTTCACAATTCTTAGGATCCTTGTCTGAACAGTCGGCAAGCTTACCCGGAAGGCTCATCGATTCAAGAGCAGTCTTCCTTCTTGTGAGGTCACGCGCCTTTCTTGCAGCCTCCCTCGCCCTCTGGGCAAGAAGTGATTTCTCGCATATCATCTTGGCAACAGCCGGATTCTGCTCAAGGAAATATGTAAGCTGTTCTGTTACAACATTGTCAACTGCTCCTCGCGCCTCACTGTTTCCAAGCTTCTGCTTCGTCTGTCCTTCGAACTGAGGATTCTCAATCTTCACACTCACAATAGCGGTAAGCCCCTCTCTTATATCCTCTCCGGTAAGATTCTGTTCGCTGTCCTTTAACAGCTTATTAGAACGCGCATAGTCATTGAAGGTCTTTGTTATGGCATTCCTAAAGCCTGTAAGGTGCATACCACCCTCAGGTGTATTGATATTATTTACAAATGAATAAATACTCTCGTTGTAGTCATCATTGTGCTGGAAAGCAACCTCAACAGAAATATTGTTTACAGTGCCCTCACAGTAAATAACATTCTCATAGAGCGGAGTCTTGCTGCGGTTTAAGTACTGGACAAATTCCTTTATACCGCCTTCATAGTGGAATACCTTCTCTTTTTTATCCTCTCTGTCATCCCTGAGAATAATCTTGATTCCCTTTGTGAGAAATGCCATTTCCCTGAGACGATTCTTCAATACGTCAAAATCATATACCGTATCCTCAAAGATTTCCTTGTCCGGCAGGAATGTAACCTTCGTTCCGGTCTTTTCAGGGTCGCAGCTTCCGACAATCTTAAGAGGGTACATCACCTTGCCTCTCTCATATCTCTGCTCATATATGCTGCCGTCACGGCACACTCTTACCTCAAGCCACTCGGAAAGAGCATTGACAACGGACGCACCTACACCGTGCAGACCTCCTGATACCTTGTAGCCTCCACCGCCGAACTTTCCGCCGGCATGAAGTATCGTAAACACAACCTGTACCGCAGGAAGTCCGGATTTTGCGTTAATTCCTACCGGAATACCTCTTCCGTTGTCCGTCACGGTAATTGAATTGTCTGCGTTAATCTGTACATCAATTTCCGTACAGTAGCCTGCCAATGCCTCATCCACTGAATTGTCAACTATCTCATATACCAGATGATGAAGTCCCTTCGATGATGTACTGCCGATATACATTCCGGGTCTTTTTCTTACAGCCTCAAGCCCCTCCAAAATCTGTATCTGGTCAGCTCCGTAGTTATTTTCCATGCTTTCCTCATTTCTGCGCTAACTAAAATATTATGAAATTCTGATATATACGGCAACAGCGCCTCCATATACATCAATTCGTCACTGCACATCTATTGCACAGCAGACTCAGTTTTTCTCTATAACATGTCCGTTAGTCACATAGAATACCTTGTCCAGGTGAAAACGGTTATTTATAAATTCATCAAGTCCCGTACATGTGACGATGGTCTGTACGTCACTTATACTGTCCAAAAGATAATTCTGTCTGTTTGCATCAAGCTCCGAAAAGACATCATCGAGCAGTAATACCGGGGTATCTCCTGTGATACTCTTTACAAGCTCTATCTCCGACAGTTTAAGGGACAGCGCACAGGTTCTCTGCTGCCCCTGCGAGCCATACTTCCTTACATCCATGTCTCCCAACAGAAAATTCATATCATCACGATGTGGTCCATAGCCTGTGGACTTCTGCCTGATATCTCTATCGCGCGAGGAAGCCAGCTTAGTCTTAAAATCAGCCTCAGTCACATCCGGCTCATATACAAGCTTTAACTGCTCCTTGTTGCCGGAAAGCCTGTTATGTATATCATATATAATACCATTCAGGTTTTCTACAAACCTCTGTCTTATCTTTATAAGCTCAAGCCCATAGCTTACAAGCTGTTCATCCCACACATCCAGTGTATCCGCAAGTGACGGATTAAAGGCTATATCCTTCAAAAGCTTATTGCGCTGAAGAAGAACCTTGTTATAATTGACCAGATTATGAACATATATCTTGTCCAACTGGCACAGCTCCATATCCATAAATCTTCTACGCTCAGCAGGTCCGCTCTTAATTATGTTGAGATCCTCGGGTGAAAAGAACACTATATTGATTATTCCAAGCAGATCCACTGCCCTTTTTATCGGTATTCCGTCTATCGCCACGCCCTTAGCTTTTGCCTTCTTAAGATGCATATCTATTCTGTGAGGAATATTGTGCCTTCTCACAAGCATCTTAATATGTGCCTCATCGCTGTCGAAGGCGATTATCTCCCTGTCCTTGCCGGCTCTGTGTGACTTGGTAGTACCGGCAACATATATTGCTTCAAGTATATTCGTCTTTCCCTGCGCATTGTCACCATAAAGAATATTGGTTTGCGGCGAAAATGTCATGCCAAGGAGCTCATAATTTCTGTAATTTTGCAGATCAAGAGCTTCGATAACCATGTCTATACCCCCTGCATACTGCAGGCATTGCCTGCAGTACTGCCGCCAATAAATAGTTTGAAAGCTTCACCTTCAAATTTACTCCTCAATTCTGATAGTTTCTCCATCATACTCAACAACATCACCTGCATGAAGCTTCTTGCCCCTCTGAAGCTCCACAGCACCATTTACCTTTACCTGTCCGTCAAGTATAACAAGCTTAGCGTCAACTCCCGATTCAACAAGACCGGCTGCCTTTAATGCCTGTCCAAGCTTTATAAATTCATCGCGTAATTTAATTATTTCCATATTTTCCCTTTCTTACACCTTCATACATAATTCTTTTCTATCGGATACATTTAAAAATTATCTTAATATATTTAAATATAATATTTTGCTGAAGCTATGTCTGCATAATAATCATGAATAAATATACATTATTAGCTTATATTTATTCTTTATGCATAATTATACAGTATAATTATGCATAAGATTCTTGTATGCACAAGATTACGGCTCAACTATATTATTATCTATTCTAATAGTTGTTAAAATTTACAGGAAGAATCAGATATACATATTCATTCCTGTCATCACGGATAAAGCAAGGCGCCTTTGAATTCATGAGATATATAGAAATCTGTTCATCATCTATAACCTTAAGCGCATCCATAAGGAATCTTCCGTTAAAGCCAATCATTATGTCTTTGCCTTCCTTGGTAATATCAATATCCTCGTTCATGGAACCGATAGGTGAGTTAATCTTTATCTCAAGATTGCCGTCCGTGATATTTACAATAATAGGCTTCTTATCTCCCTCCTTAACAAGAAGCATTGAACGGTCAATACAATCCAAAAATTCCTTTTTGTTAATGACAACCTTCGTCTCATAATCCTTTGAGAGCATCTGGTCAATCTTGAAAAATTCTCCATCGATAAGTCTTGAAACAACCTTAGTCTCATCAAATTCAAATAAAATATGATTGTCGGTGAAGAAAATACTAACATTCTCATCAGTCTCAGCGGAGAGAATCTTACTGATTTCATTGAGTGTCTTTCCCGGAACAATTACTTTAATAGGTTCATAGGATTCCTTAAGCTCAATAGTTCGTATTGAAATTCTGTGGCCATCAAGTGTAACAACCCTAAGATTGTTATCTTTAACCTCAAAAAGCTCACCGGTCATAATTCTGTTGGTACTCTCAGAATCGGCTATTGAAAAAATCGTCTGTCTTATCAATTCCTTAAGAGAGAACTTGGAAAGTTCAATATATCTATCTTTATCTACATAAGGCAGACAGGAAAAATCTTCTCCGGATTTACCGGCAATTGTAAAGTTAGCCTTTTCACAGGTAATCCGGGCAACATAATTCTCATCTGTTTCAATGGTAACTTCATTGTCGGGAAGTTTTCTTATAATATCAGAAAAAATCTTAGCATCTATGGCAATGATACCGCGATGTTCGATTTCACCTTTAATAACTGTTTCAATGCCAAGCTCCATATCGTTACCTGTAAGTTTAATTTCACCGGCGGTTGCATCGATTAGTATGCATTGAAGAATGGTCATTGTAGTCTTAGCGGGAACAGCCTTCTGGACTATGGTAATACCGGATAATAGGTCAGATTTATTGCATATGATTTTCATTGTTAATTCTCCCTTCAAAAGAAATGCACAGTGGAGTGCTGTTAATAAATTAATAAAAATATTCAGCAGTAGTCGTAGTAGGGGGTGTGAATATGTTGATAACCCCTCTGAAGCCGCGAAAAATAAGGGTTTCAGAAAAAGAATAAGTGTGTTAATAATCAAAGGACAAGCTGTTAAGGCATTGTGGACAAAAATAAAACCTCAAAATCCATGTGGACAGAAAAATAGTTTATACACAGAAAAATAACATTTATCAACAGTTATCCACAGGATTATTCAGCTGTTTATCCACAAAGAATAACGAGTTTCTTCCTTATTATAATGTGTATAAAATAATGGTGATAACTTATCAAATTCTATGATGGGTTAATCTTCTTTATAAGAATATCAATAAGCTCCTTAGTCTGTTCGTTATTTTTAATAGCATCGGATATCTTGTCCGCACCATGAATAACGGTGGTGTGGTCACGGTTGCCTATAAGCTTGCCGATAGTTGCAAGCGGTACATCAGTCATTGCGCGACAAAGATACATAGCAATCTGGCGAGGGTAAACAATCTCTTTATTGCGCTTATGGGATGTGATATCGGCAGGCGTAATATTGAAATGGTCCGACACAGTCTTGATGATGAGATCCGGTGTTACATCCCTTGTCTCGTTAGGGAAGATAATGTCGCGGAGTGCTTCCTCAGCAAGGGCAATGCTCAGATCGTTATGTGTAAACTTAGCGTAGGCGGTGAGCTTGGTGAGAGAGCCTTCAAGCTCACGGATGTTGGATTTAATATTGTTGGCAATGTACTCTAATATCTCATTGGGAACATTCAGGTTTTCAAATTCGGCCTTCTTTCGGAGAATAGCCATTCTCGTCTCATAGGAAGGCGGAGCAATGTCAACCGTGAGACCCCATTCAAATCTAGAACGAAGCCTGTCCTCTAATGTGGCAATGTCCTTAGGCGGACGATCGGATGATATAACAATCTGCTTCTTGGATTCACGCAGGGCATTGAAGGTATGGAAGAACTCCTCCTGAGTACTTTCCTTACCTGCGATAAACTGAATATCATCGATAAGCAGCACGTCAACCTTACGATATTTATCGCGGAATTTCTGATTGGTATTGGTACGGTCATTCTTGATGGATTCGACCAGTTCATTGGTAAATGCCTCTGAGGTAACATACATGACCTTCTTGTTAGGATCCTTGGTCAGGATGTAGTTACCTATAGACTGCATGATATGCGTTTTTCCAAGACCAACACCTCCGTAAATAAAAAGAGGATTGTAAATCTCGGCAGGTGATTCGGCAACAGCAACAGCCGCAGCATGGGCGAAGCTGTTATTATCACCAACGACATAAGTATCAAAAGTATATTTTCTGTTGAGTCCGGCCTTTTCAAAGGTCTCATCGGAAGGGGCAGAGACAGAAACAATAGGTTTGGCATTAGTCACGTTGGAGGATGAATTAACAAGCCTGTCGATATCGGAGGTCTGGCTTGGAAAAATAAATTGTATATCAAGCTCTAATCCGGTACATTCAGCAACGGCAACCTTCAGAGGAACGGTGTATTTCTTATCTATATAGTTAATATAGTTCTGACCCATTCTCTCATCAGGAAGAAGCAGAAATAACACGTTGTCATGTGTATCATAAGGAATAAGAGGCTGAAGCCAGGTCTTAAAAGATACATCACTGATTTCATGTTCACTCTTTATTGTCTCTAAAATCTCAGGCCATTTTTTTTTAATTTCAATAATCATCGATAATTCCCCCATTTTGTGTCATTCTAATCTATTATACCTTAAAATGAGCGGATTTTCAATGGATTATCTCAGTTTGGGAGAGAAAATAAGCGGAGAGCTGTTTTAAATATATATATAAACAATTGGTTTACATAATATTTTTATAAAGGTTGCATATAATATATCTTTCAGAAAAATTATGAAATAGTAAAAATTCTTTTTGTGAATATTGTGAATATCTTAATTAACATTATCCATACCCTTAAATAGGGACTTCGTGGATAAAATTAACAGGTTAATAACATTAATCAACAGACTTATCCACAACTTATCCACAATTTGGGGATAACTTTAGGGATAACTTTTTGTGGATAAACCGGTTGTCAATAATAACCTGATTAAGCACAAAATAATGGGTGCTGTAATGAAAAAAAGCTTGACTTTATTTGTGAAAATGAATAAAATGAAAACGATGTTTTAATTATAGTATGATATGCTTACCTGATTATGCCATATCATTATCAAAAAGGAGGTGTACGAGAATATGAAGCAGACATTCCATCCAAAGAAGAGACAGAGAAACAAGGTTCACGGTTTCAGAGCAAGAATGAGCACAGCAAACGGCAGAAAGGTTTTATCTGCAAGAAGAGCTAAGGGAAGAAAGAGCTTAACAGTATAGGCCGCAGGTGTGTGGCCTTTTTTTCTATGAAAAATCATAGGAGGAAGTTAGAAGCATGAGCAGTTATGAGACTTTGAAAAAAAACATCGATTTTCAAAAGGTATATAAGAGTGGTAAGTCTTATGCCAATAAATATCTGGTCATGTATGTTTTGGAGAATGGAACGGATATTACCAGAATAGGTATATCTGTGAGTAAGAAGGTCGGGAATAGTATTGTCCGGCATCGTCTCACGAGGCTTATAAGAGAAGCGTGCAGACTCAATTACAATAGTATACGGACAGGTTATGACATTGTGATTATTTCAAGAGCAGCACATAAGGGCAAGGGCTTTGCAGATACGCAGAGTGCACTTATTCATATATGTAAGCTGCATGGAATTTATCGAGGTGAATGATTGTAAATGAAAAAGCTGCTGATAGCGATGGTAAGATTTTACAGAAGGTTTTTATCGCCAATGAAAAAATATCCAACCTGTATATACACTCCAACCTGTTCTCAGTATGCCATCGAGGCTATTGAGAAATATGGCGCCCTTAAGGGGAGCTATCTGACAACAAAGAGAATACTTCGGTGTAACCCTTTTGCAAAGGGAGGGTATGACCCTGTACCATAACATTAGTTGGACCTATGGTCCAACTATTAATAATTTGAACCGATGGTTCAAATTATGGTGGAACCGATGGTTCAAATTATGATGGAACCTATGGTTGAAATTATGATGGAACCTATGGTTCAGATTATAGTGGAATCGGTGGTTGAAATTATGGTGGAACTGATGGTTCGGATTATGATGGAACTGATGGTTCAGGTTATGGTAAGAATATGGTTATGATTTTAGAAGGTCTCTGGTCTTTCTAAATATAATGGGTTATTTTCATCGAGTATGATAATGACCGGGAAGGAATAGGAATAACAATGATTTTATTAAGAGTGCCTATTCTTGGTGATATTATCGATTTTATCGCCTTGTTAATGGGCTATATTATGCAGGCGTTGTTCTTTATCACCGGTGGTTTTAACATCGGATTATGTATTATTCTGTTTACAATTATTGTAAGGCTTATAATGATGCCTATGACAATAAAGCAGCAGAGATTCTCCAAGCTGTCAGCTATGATGCAGCCTGAGATTGCGGCGATTCAGAATAAATATAAGGGTAAAAACGATACTGCGTCCATACAGAAAATGCAGCTTGAGACGAAGGCTGTCTACGAGAAGTATGGAACATCTCCTACAGGCGGATGCCTTCAGATGTTTATACAGCTTCCTATTTTCTACGGAATTTTCGCGGTAGTTCGTGATATTCCATATTATGTTCCTAGAGTAAAGGCGTTATTTGAGCCTGTAATCAGTGCGATAACAGGTGTAACGAATTACAATCAGGTACTTATTGACAGTGGACTTACCACAGCAGCTTATGATACAGAGGATGCACTTCTTAGATTCTTAAATGCATTTTCTTCAGAACAGTGGGAGACACTTAAGAATGCTTTTACAAGCTATGGAAACGGAATTTCCGATACGATAGCACAGCAGTCTGAGAAGATTTTACATGTAAACAATTTCTTCGGAATTAACTTAGCGACAGCACCGGGCTTTAAGCTCAGCCTTGCACTTTTAATTCCTCTTTTAGCTGGTCTTACACAGTGGCTTTCCGTAAAGCTCATGCAGTCGAAGAACCCTGTGAATAATGATGACGAGAACAACACGGCAGCACAGTCAATGAAGATGATGAACACAATGATGCCTGTTATTTCGGCTGTGTTCTGTGTTTCCATGCCTAGCGGTCTTGGACTTTACTGGATTATGGGTAGTGTTGTGCAGTGTATACAGCAGATTTTTATTAACAAGTACATGGACAAGGTTGATGTGGAAAAGCTCATTGCCAAGAACATGGATAAGGTTAATAAGAAGAGGGCTAAGAAGGGACTTCCTCCTAAAAAGGTTGATACCTCAGCGGTAACCAATTATGAGGAGGCTGTACAGAGAAAAGAGGACGAGGTTGCCAGAAGAGGCGAGCGCGCCAAGGAAATCAAAGAATCTACAGAATATTACAACCAGAACGCGAAGCCGGGTTCACTTGCGGCAAAGGCGAATATGGTTAAGATGTACAATGAGAAAAATTCAAAGAATTAGTATTGGAGGAAAAATATCATGGAGTATATAGAGATTACCGGCAAAACGGTAGACGAAGCCATTACTAATGCGACTATTAAGCTTTCTGTGACAAGCGATAAGCTTGAGTATGAGGTAGTTGACAAGGGAAGCAACGGATTTTTGGGAATCAACAGACGTCCTGCAGTGATTAAAGTTCGCATAGCTGATGCACAGGATGAATTTGAGCAGGTGGTCAAAGAGGCAGTAGCGGCTCCTAAGCAGGAGAGCAAGCCTTTTAAGAAGCCTGAAGTTAAAAAAGTGGATACTCAGGCACCTAAGAATGAATTTAAAAGAGCTTCAGAGAATGTTAAGCCTGTCAATACTGAGAAGCCGTTACAGGTTAAGAGCACTCCTGCCCAGAAGCCGGAAGAGAATATGGACAAGACTTCAAAGAGACCGGTTGCAGGTGATAATATGGAACCGGCAATTAAGAAGTTCCTTGGCGATGTTTTAAAGGCAATGGATATGGAAGCTGAGGTTAAGGTCGTTATTGATGAGAACGAAGGCTCCGTTGATATAGAGCTTGTAGGCGAGAACATGGGAGTTCTTATCGGTAAGAGAGGTCAGACACTTGACTCATTACAGTATCTTGTAAGCCTTGTGGCTAACAAGGAAGCAGACGGATATTTTCGCGTGAAGTTAGATGCCGAAAATTATCGTGCAAGAAGAAAGGAGACACTCGAGTCTCTTGCAAAGAATATTGCATACAAGGTTAAGAGAACCAGAAAGCCTGTTTCTCTTGAGCCGATGAATCCGTATGAGAGAAGAATCATACATTCAGCACTTCAGAATGACAAGTATGTATCAACAAGAAGCGAGGGCGAGGAGCCTTTCCGCCATGTAGTTGTATATTTGAAGAGAAATGCGTAAATTATCCTTGCATTCAACTTAAAAGTAACATATTATCAAGATGTGTGCGTATGCGAATATGTGCACATCTTTTTAAGTTATATAGAAATGAGGATAAGTATGGAGAGTCGTGAAACAATCGCTGCGATTGCGACAGGTATGGGTAATGCCGGAATTGGCATTGTGAGAATAAGCGGTGATGCTGCAATTACGGTTGCAGACAGGGTTTTTAAGGGAAAAAGTAATAAAAAATTATCGGAATCAAGGAGCCACATGGCTCATTATGGACATATATATGACGGTGAGGAGCTTATTGATGAGGTTCTTGTGCTGGTTATGAAGGAGCCTAACACATACACGCGCGAGAATGTGGTGGAGATTGACTGCCATGGAGGTGCGTATGTGACCAGAAGGATTCTTGAGCTTGTCTTAAGAAATGGTGCAAGACCGGCAGAACCGGGAGAGTTTACGAAGAGAGCGTTCCTGAACGGAAGGATTGACCTTGCACAGGCGGAGGCGGTTATTGACGTTATAAACGCAAAAAATAATTATGCGTTAAAAAGCTCTGTGAACATGCTAAACGGAAAGTTATCCACAGAGATTAAAAAAATCAGGGAAGAGCTTATATACAATATAGCCTTTATTGAGGCGGCTTTGGACGATCCTGAGCACATTAGTCTGGATAACTATGTGGATAAGTTGGATAACTATGTGGATAAGTGGATAAACACTGTGGATAAGTTGTTGAAAAGTGTTGACAACGGTAAGATATTTACTGAGGGTGTGAGGACAGTCATACTGGGTAAGCCCAATGCAGGAAAATCCAGCCTTTTAAACACTCTTTTAGGCGAGGAAAGAGCGATAGTTACGGACATTGCGGGCACTACGAGGGATACTCTTGAGGAGCAGATTAACCTGCATGGAATCATACTGAAGCTCATCGATACGGCGGGCATAAGACAGACTGAGGATATTGTGGAAAAGCTTGGTGTGGATAAGTCGAGAAGATTTGCCAGAGAGGCAGATTTGATTATATATGTTGTGGATGGCTCCACCGGGCTTGATGACAATGACATGGATATCATATCCATGATTAACGAAGGTATTCAGGGAAAGGTAATAGTTCTTCTGAATAAATCCGACCTTCAGACTAAGACAACACAGGAGGACATAAAGGGATTTATTGATTGTCCGGTTATAAGTATTTCTGCCAAGGAGCAGTCCGGAATTGAGGAGCTTGAGAAAAAGCTTGAAGAGATGTTCCTAGGAGGAGAGATTTCCTATAACGATGAGGTCATGATTACGCGCGCAAGGCAGAAGGACGCACTGCAGCAGGCTAAGGAGAGCTTTCTGCTTGTCAGGGACGGAGCAGCTATGTCGGTTCCGGAGGATTTGTTAACGATTGACCTTATGAATGCCTATGAGGAGCTTGGAAAGGTTATCGGTGAGTCGGTTGAGGAAGACCTTGTGAATGAGATTTTTGGCAAGTTCTGTATGGGAAAATAAGAAATATTATAGAAAAGAGAGGCTGTGCGTTGCCGCATGGATGAAAGTTTGAAAAAACATTTTCAAACTACTTATTGGTGGCAGTACTGCAAGCGGTGCTTGCAGTATGCAGGGGGATAAAAAATGGAAAATTATCTTGAGGAAAATTATGATGTTGTAGTTGTAGGTGCCGGACATGCCGGATGCGAGGCAGCACTTGCCTGTGCCAGGCTGGGGCTTGAGACGATCATGTTCACGGTGAGCGTTGAGAGCATTGCAATGATGCCTTGTAACCCCAATATTGGCGGAAGCTCCAAGGGGCACCTTGTGAGGGAGCTTGATGCATTGGGCGGAGAGATGGGCAAAAATATTGACAAAACATTCATCCAGTCTAAGATGCTTAACAGCTCCAAGGGACCGGCAGTTCACTCACTGCGCGCGCAGGCGGATAAGTCGGAGTACAGCAGGCAGATGAGAAGGACTATTGAGAATACGGAGCACCTTACCGTCCGTCAGGCGGAGGTAGCGGATATTCTCACGGACGATGGCAGGAATGTTACAGGTGTAAAGACATATTCCGGAGCTGTATACCACTGCCGCGCAGTTGTGCTTTGTACAGGAACGTATCTCAAGGCTAGGTGCATATACGGCGATGTGAGCAGCTATACAGGTCCTAATGGACTTCAGGCTGCCAATCACCTTACTGATGCCCTAAAGAGGCTTGGAATCGAAGTGAGACGCTTTAAGACGGGTACACCGGCGCGTGTGGACAAGCGCTCAATCGATTTTTCAAAGATGGAGGAGCAGTTCGGTGATAAGCACATTGTTCCGTTTTCATTCACAACCAACCCGGACGATATACAGAAGGAGCAGGTATCGTGCTACCTTACATATACAAATGAGAAAACCCACAAGATTATAAGGGATAATCTCGACCGCTCCCCATTGTATTCGGGAAAGATAGAGGGCACAGGTCCTCGCTATTGTCCATCCATAGAGGACAAGGTTGTAAGATTTGCGGATAAGGACAGACATCAGGTCTTTGTTGAGCCGGAGGGCAATTATACCAACGAAATGTATCTTGGCGGAATGTCAAGCTCGCTCCCGGAGGATGTACAGTATGCCATGTACCGCACTGTTCCGGGACTTGAGAATGTAAAGATTGTAAGAAACGCGTATGCAATAGAGTATGACTGTATCAATGCTGTGGAGCTTAAGTCCTCACTTGAGTTCAAGAATGTCCACGGACTTTTTTCAGGTGGACAGATAAACGGAAGCTCAGGCTATGAGGAGGCTGCGGTGCAGGGACTTATAGCCGGAATCAACGCGGCAATGAAGCTTCTTGGAAGGGAGCCTTTGATTCTTGATCGTTCGGAGGCCTATATAGGAGTGCTGATAGATGACCTTGTCACTAAGGAAAGCCATGAGCCTTACAGAATGATGACCTCAAGGGCAGAGTACAGGCTGCTTTTAAGACAGGACAATGCGGACTTAAGACTGTCGGCAAAGGGACATGAGATTGGACTTATTTCCGATGAACGAATGGAAAAGGTTGAGGAAAAGAGAAGAGCGATAGCTGAGGAGATAAAGCGCCTTAGCAGCGTTATGATAGGTGGAACAAACGAAGTGTGCGATTTCCTCGCAAGACACAACAGCACTGCGCTCAACAATGGTGTATCGCTTGCAGACCTCATAAAGCGCCCTGAGCTTGATTATGAGACAATTGCGGAGCTTGATAAGGACAGAAAGCCTCTTCCTTGGGATGTCATCGAGCAGGTTAATATAAATATAAAGTATCAGGGATATATTGAGAGGGAGCTAAGACAGGTTGAGCACTTTAAGAAGCTTGAGAAGAAGCTGATACCTGATAATATAGATTATGATGAGGTTGGAAGCCTGAGACTTGAAGCAAGACAGAAGCTTAAGAGCTTTAGACCACGTTCTATCGGACAGGCCTCACGAATCTCCGGCGTGTCACCGGCGGATGTTACAGTGCTGTTAGTGTACCTTGAGAGCAGAAGATAGTATGGCAGAAAATATCATTTAGAGATAACATATAAAAAGAGTTAGGAGAGTGTTGATGGCAGATTTTTTAATAGATAGTCTGGAAAAAATTGGTTATAATGCGACTGATTTACAGTGTGAGCAGCTTAACAGCTTCCATAAGCTTCTGTGTGAGTGGAATGAATTTATGAACCTTACAGGTATTACTGAATATGATGAGGTTGTTATTAAACATTTTGTGGACAGTCTTGCGGTAAATTGTGTATATTCCTTCAAAAAAACAGACAGGGTTGTGGATATCGGTACGGGGGCGGGCTTTCCGGGCATACCGTTAAAGATAATGTATCCGGATACTGATTTTACTCTTTTAGATTCGCTCAACAAGAGAATCAAGTTCTTAGACGAGGTCATCAGGCAGACCTCCCTAAAGAATATTGAGACTCTCCACGGGAGAGCGGAGGACTACGCGAAAAACAGGGATTACCGTGAGAAATTCGATGTGTGCGTATCGCGCGCAGTGGCGAACCTGTCAACCTTGAGTGAGTACTGCATTCCTTATGTCAAGGTCGGAGGCTGTTTTATAGCATATAAGGCGGGACAGCTTGATGAGGAGCTTAAATCCGCTGAAAGAGCTGTGAAGCTGTTAGGCGGGGAGATAGCGGATGTGCATAAGCTCACATTGCCTGATACTGATATAGACAGAACCTTTGTAGTAATAAAAAAGACGGCAGCCACCTCCAAGAAATATCCAAGAAAGGCGGGACTGCCGGCGAAGGAGCCGCTGCAGTAGGCTGATAAAGTATAGCAATAAGACTTATGATTAGTAATTCCTGCATTGAATAGCAATGAGCCGGATACACCACAATTTATAAATTGTGATGTATCCGGCTCATAATATTCTGTTTTTAAATATTTAATTGAAGAAGCTGTTGAGTATTCTGGCAAGCTTGTCAGGACATTCAAGCTGTGGGGCGCTGATATCTTCGAGAATGACGGAGGATATATTTTCCTTGTCGATATCAAAGGCCGGCAGTGCTTTTTTTGCCTGTCTGTCGGCGGAGCCGGTTACAATGAGTATAGGTGTTGACAGCTTAGACAGCATACGGGCAATATCTGAGTTTAAAAGGTTGCCATGTATGCTTGCCAACAGAAAACGTCCGTAATAGCCGCCGGTGTGAGCTGCCTCGTACATGGAATCGGCAAGCTCATTCTTCTGTGCCACTTCAAGTCCGGATACCTTGGACAGCTTGTCCATTATGGCAGCGCGGTTGTATTTAAGATTGTACATAAATGAACCGATAACAGGAGTGTTATATACAGCACGGATACATTTTGCAAATACAGGCTTGGTAGAAGGATTGCAGTAGGTAGTCTCCATAGCCTGCGGATTGATAAAGGATAAACCGGAATAGAGCTTAGGTGCTGTCAATGCCGCACAGATAAGTATTGCAGAGGATGTCGATATCGCAGCGGCATGCATACCTGTAGCGGTGTCATGGTGTCTTAGGATTCTGTTTTTCACAAAATCGTTGACTGCAAGGGCATACATATAGATGGAATAATCAATGGTGCTCTTGTCCGAAAAACCGCAGCCCGGTAGGTCTATGACGTATACGGAATGGGATTTGCCAAGCTCTGTTGCTGCAGCTATCCACTCGGACATGTTGGCTGACGGTTCAAGGGTGTGCAGCAGGAGAACAGGGCTGCCGCTTCCATAATGCTTATAGTATATATCACCGAAACGTCCTGTGTACACGCGGCATTCTTCACGATGATTGTGGTTGCCGGAGGTTGCCTTATTATATTCATAGGTGTTGTAGACAGCCATGCACCCAAGTGCCAGGGCAGTCATTTTCAGAAAGGGATGTTTATTTTTGTTGTGACTCATACGAACCTCATTTCTGAGCGATTTTAATTGAAGCTGTGCCGTCGAAGCAATCTACTTTCGCTCAGAGGCAGATTGCTTATGTTTGAAACATACTTTATATACAGTATAGTATAATACAAATTAACTGACAAGCATGTTTTTTTTATTATAAGCTTTTCAAAAAGCAAATTATAGTATATAATTATTTATAATAGTTCCAATTTACTAGTTGATATTTCAGCAGCTTATAGGAAAAATATTTGACTTGCCAATAAGATATATAACTGAGAGATTCTATGTTATAATGTCATATATTGTGGAATTGTATACACAATGTATGAGTGGTTATTGGTATACATATACTTATCAAGGTATTTGCCTTGTTTTAAAGAGTATTGGTAATACTATGTGTTAGAAAACAGATTTACATTTTGTTGCGGTCGGATATATTTATATTATATATTTATCAGAGGATGTTGGGGACAAACTATGCTATATATAACCAACTGTGTATAACATATTATATTTATAAGCCCGTACATTTAAATTAGTATGCCTTGCCCCTGACTTCATCAAGTGATTAAAAAATACACAAATGGTTTATTAAACTAAACATAACAAATGATATTGATGTGGATAAGTTTTACATCCACATATGAAAAATATACTTTGGTGATTATCTGCCGGGTATGTTGAAGGAGGAAAGCGTAGATGCCGATTAATGTTATAATTGCGGATGATCATACTATTGTTAGAGAGGGTGTTAAGTGTATTCTTGACAATACGGGAGATATCAATGTTGTTGCTGAAGCTTCGGATGGATATGAATGCCTGAATGCTGTCAGTAAAGTGAATCCTAACATAGTATTATTAGACATTAATATGCCTAATCTGGATGGCTTGAAGGTGTTAGAGATAATGAAAGACCAGAAGGTTAGTTCAAAGGTTCTTTTCCTTACAGCAACGGATAATCCCGATTTACTTATGAAGGCTGTAGATATGGGATGTGATGGATATATACTTAAGAAATCAGATTCTACGACTTTGAGAAAGGCTATTCATTCGGTTTATAATGGTGAGCTTTATATAGAACCGGAGTTGATGCCAATACTGAATGAGACGGTTTCGGTTCGCGATACGGCGATGGATAGATTGAATGATTTGACAAGAAGAGAGATTGATGTGTTAAAGCTGTTAGCAGAAGGACTATTTAACAAAGAAATTGCAAGCAGATTGAACATAAGCGAAAGAACAGTCAAGAATCATGTGTCTAATATATTTAAGAAGATTTCGGTATCTGATAGAACACAGGCAGCAGTATTTGCGATTAAGAATAACCTGATTAAGATTTCATATTGATATGATGATGTTGCACCGGCAATGTTTCACGTGAAACATTGCCGGTGATTTTTCTTTTATGATGTTGGGGTCAAAACATGTGCTATAAACTTAGCGTATATAATGTGTTGTATTTATGCATATTACGACTTTTGGGAGAAGCTTAGATTTTTTTAGAACTATGCTAAGTCCCTAGCCCCCAATAGCATGGATGCTGATTTAGAAGAATGCATACAGGGATGTATGCCGGCTTCGGTGGCAAAAGTATAGAATATCTTTCTCAGGGTTCTTAGGACATCTTGCTTCGGACAGCGGAGCTGATATGCATAAATATAATACGCTATACACTTGCATATCAAATTAGCGTATTTTACCATCAACATCCTTTTATAGAACTACAATGTTTCACGTGAAACATAAAACATTAAAAAAATTTGTATTCTTTGCAATTAAATTGTAGTATTTATAATTTAAAACTGTTATAATAAAAAACAGTGAGTCATTTATAAAGTTTTGTATCAGATTCTTGAAGTTTATTTCATCAATCAGGTTTTTGAATATAGAATGCAATTCCTCATTTTTGTACAATTATAGGATCTTGAGGTCAAAACATGTTATATACATTCATACATTAAACTTGCATGTTTTGCACCCAACATCATTATATATTATTGATAAAACAGCGTGGAGCAGATTGCGTATATTCATTTCATTACCAAGCTTCTTGGCTTTACCAAAGAATCTATAAAGTGAAACAATAATGTGATAAAAGCTCTCAAAGAGCTTAGGGAGTACACAGCATGATAACAAAATCTATAATATGACTTAAAATGAATTAAAAGGTAGGATATGCAAATGGGAAGAATTATTGCAGTAGCAAACCAGAAGGGTGGAGTGGGTAAGACCACCACAGCAATTAACCTGTCATCCTGCCTGGCAGAGCTTGGACAGAGGGTTCTTGTTGTTGACACTGATCCGCAGGGAAATACAACAAGCGGTCTGGGAGTAGACAAGGATGCAGCGGAGTTGACAGTTTATCAGTTGATGATTGGTGAATGTCAGATCAGAGAGTGCATTGAGCATACTCAATTTGAAAGGCTTGATGTGATTCCATCGAATGTGAATCTTGCCGGAGCAGAGATAGACCTTATCGGAATAGAGGATAGGGAATATATACTAAAGAAAGCACTTGCAGAGGTGAGAGAGGAATATGATTTTGTAATACTTGATTGTCCACCGTCTCTGAGCATGCTTACTGTAAATGCTATGACGGCAGCAGATACTGTGCTTGTACCAATCCAGTGTGAATATTATGCGCTTGAAGGATTATCACAGCTTATGCACACGATAAGCCTTGTGCAGAACAGACTCAATCCCGATTTGGAGATGGAAGGTGTCGTATTCACAATGTATGATGCAAGAACAAATCTGTCTCTTCAGGTTGTCGAAAATGTTAAGGAGAATCTTAAACAGACAGTATATAAGACTATAATTCCAAGAAATGTAAGACTTGCTGAGGCACCAAGCCACGGACTTCCGATAAATTACTACGATTCAAAATCGGCAGGTGCGGAGAGCTACAGATTGCTTGCGCAGGAAGTAATTCATCGCGGAGATGATAACTGGGAATATTAAATCAATTTTATGAAAATATGCATACTCATTCAATAATTTTTAATATTGTAGGGTTAGTACAGCTTTCCGGAGAAATAAAGCTGAAAAATATTTAAAGAGTAGCTGTATAATAAAATTTAAATGAAGTTGGGAATCAAAAGATGCAGAATTAATTAATGTACGATTACATAGAGTATGTTTTATTACGTATAGAATGTTTTATTGTGTATAGAATGTTTTATTGCGTATAGAATGTTATATTGCGTAGAGAATGTTTTATTGCACAGAGAATGTTTTATTGCATAGAGAATGTTTTATTACATAGAGAATGTTTTATTGCATAGAGAATGTTTTATTACATAGAGTATGTTTTATTACATAGAGAATGTTTTATTGCATAGAGAATGTTTTATTATATAGAAGATGTTTTGACTCAAAAATCAGTAAATGTGATAAAGTAAATATTTAAAATCCGGGAAAGCATAAGAAGAAAAGAGGTACATGATGGCAGCAAAGAGAGGACTTGGAAAAGGACTTAATTCACTTATACCTGAGGATAGTAAAGTTGCCTCCGAAGTAAAGCCAAAGGTAGTTGAGAAGATAGTTGAAAAGGAAGTAATAGTAAAAGAGCCTACTGAGATAAAGGTAAATATTAATTCGGTTGAGCCGAACCGTGAACAGCCGCGAAAAGCATTTGAGGAGGACTCATTAGAAGAGCTTGCCGAATCAATAAGGGAATACGGTATATTACAGCCATTGCTTGTTCAGAAGAGAGACGGATATTATGAGATAATAGCCGGAGAAAGAAGATGGAGAGCAGCTAAAAAAGCAGGACTTAAAGAAATTCCGGTTGTTATAAGGGATTATTCAGACCAGAAGATTGTCGAGCTTTCCCTAATAGAAAATATCCAGAGAGAGGATCTCAATCCTATCGAGGAGGCGCAGGCATACCAGAGACTCGTAAAGGAATATAACCTGAAGCAGGACGAGGTAGCGGACAGGGTGTTCAAGAGCAGGGCAGCCGTAACCAATTCCATGAGACTTTTAAAGCTTGACAACAGAGTACAGCAGATGCTCATTGACGATATGATTTCAGCAGGGCATGCCAGAGCGCTTCTTGCAATCGAGGATGGAGATAAGCAGTACAATGTCGCCATGAGAATATTTGATGAGAAGCTCAGCGTGAGAGAGATAGAGAAGCTTATCAAGGATATTGCAAGCGGCAAGGACGAAAAGAAGGAAAAGACGATACCTGCCAATGATTTTGTGTACAGACAATATGAGGAAAAGCTGAACTCTGTGTTTGGAAGCAAGGTTATTATTCATAATAAGGATAATAATAAGGGAAAAATTGAAATCAACTATGGTTCCAGAGAGGAATTCGAGAGAATTATGGAGTTGATTGAGAATGGACATGTTAAATAGACTGTATATTTTATATAATCTGAAAAGCAGAAAAGAACACCGGCGTATGCAGCAACAGTAAAAACATAAATATATGAGAGATAAGTTTGAAAGAAAAACTTTCAAACTACTTATTGGTGGCAGTACTGCAAGCAATGCTTGCAGTATGCAGGGGTATAAAAATGATATATGATATGTTCCTTACTGTGAAAACAGATAGAAAGTATAAGGTATAATTAAAAAACGGAAGTAACACAACTAAAGTTAATATGTGTAAATTTACATTTTATATCAAAGAATAAATAAGGAGAAAAACATGGAAAAAATATTCAACTCAGACATGTTCATGCTATGCCTATGTATAGCAGTTGGTGTGTTTGCGTTAATAAGTATAGTAAGCCTTGTGCTGCTGATAGTGACAATGGTAAAATTAAAAAAGATGCGACAGAACTATAGACTGTTTATGAACGGCAAAACAGCAGAGAATCTGGAGGATGCAATGCTTGACCATTTTGCCAAGATTAAGGATCTGGTCGAGCTGACTGATAAACATACCAATCAGCTTGCTTCCATAAAGGAAGAGATGAAGACTGTGTATACGAAGCTTGGAATTGTCAAGTACGATGCATTCAATGAGATGGGTGGAAAGTTAAGCTTTGCGCTTGCAATGCTTGATAACAGCAACAATGGTTATGTGATTAACTCAATGCATAACAGGGAAGGCTGTTATACATACGTTAAGGAGATAATAAAGGGAGAATCATTTATACCGCTTGGTGACGAGGAGAGTAAGGCATTAAGTCAGGCGATGGGAATGGATATACCGGTGTAAAATAAGCTCCATTGTCCGAAGCAGGATGTTCTAAGAACATCTAAGCTTCTCCAAAAGTCGTGATATGCACAGATATAATACGTTATACACAGCTAGGTATATACAGCCTGTTCCGGCACCCGAATCATAAATAGATTGTAATTAGTGATATAGATGAAAATTTATAATAAACTATATAGCAAAAAACAGCGTGCAATGAGGATGATTTTGAATTTTAAAACAGCTTAATATGATATAGCCTAAAATGACAGAAAGCATATTATATACCACTTAAAAGATATATAGCCAATAATTATATTATGGTAATTCATCATAGCGCAAAGCTGTAAAATACTATATTTTATAACGTATATCCACCAAGAATTAGGCTCAAAACCTATTGAAATATAGGGAAATGTGGTGTATCATAAACAACAGTGGTGTCACTAAAATAAGTAAATCAGTGATAAAGATATGTAATAATAATTGAAGAAAATGAGCACAAGCGTGCAGAAAAGAGGAAAAGAACATGTTAGATATGAAATTTGTCAGAGAAAATCCGGAGCTTGTTAAGGAGAATATCAGAAAGAAATTTCAGGATTCCAAGCTTCCTTTAGTAGATGAGGTTATAGCACTTGATGAACAGAACAGAGCTGCAAAGGCAGAGGCTGATGGACTTCGTGCAGATAGAAATAAGCTTTCAAAGCAGATTGGCGCTCTTATGGGACAGGGCAGGAAGGAAGAGGCAGAAGCTGTCAAGAAGCAGGTGGCAGATAATGCCGCAAGACTTGCTGAGCTTGAGCAGAAGGAAGCAGAGCTTGAGGAGAAGGTTAAGAAGATAATGATGGTTATTCCTAACATCATTGACCCAAGCGTTCCTATCGGTAGGGATGACAGCGAGAATGTAGAAATCACACGTTATGGTGAACCGGTAGTTCCTGATTTTGAGGTTCCATATCACACAGATATAATGGAAGCATTTGATGGTATAGATCTTGACAGTGCAAGGAAGGTTGCAGGAAATGGTTTCTACTATCTTATGGGCGATATAGCGAGACTTCATTCCGCAGTTATAGCTTATGCAAGAGATTTCATGATTAATAGAGGCTTCACATACTGCGTGCCACCTTTTATGATTAGAAGTGAGGTTGTTACCGGAGTTATGAGCTTCGCAGAGATGGATGCGATGATGTACAAGATTGAGGGAGAGGATCTCTACCTTATCGGAACAAGTGAGCACTCCATGATTGGTAAGTTCATTGATACAGTTCTTCCTGAGGACACACTTCCAAGAACACTCACAAGCTATTCACCATGCTTCCGTAAGGAGAAAGGTGCACACGGTATAGAGGAGAGAGGCGTATATAGAATCCATCAGTTCGAGAAGCAGGAGATGATAGTTGTATGTAAGCCTGAGGACAGCAAGATGTGGTTCGACAAGCTCTGGCAGAACACCGTTGACCTGTTCCGCAGCATGGACATCCCTGTAAGAACACTTGAGTGCTGCTCAGGAGACCTTGCAGACCTTAAGGTTAAGTCAATAGATGTTGAGGCTTGGTCACCTAGACAGAAGAAGTACTTCGAGGTAGGAAGCTGCTCTAACTTAGGAGATGCTCAGGCAAGAAGACTTAAGATTCGTGTTAAGGGTGAGAATGGCAATTACTTTGCACACACTCTCAACAACACTGTTGTCGCTCCACCAAGAATGCTTATCGCTTTCTTAGAGAACAACTTAAATGCTGATGGTTCTGTAAATATTCCTGAGGTATTAAGACCATACATGGGCGGCATGGAGAAAATTGAAAAGAAGCATTAATTTATAATACGCTTAGTTTGCTGACCGCCTCCACTGCGTAGAGCGATGTGGCGGGAGCCTGCCTTATAGCAGAAGAGCTGCAGGCCACTTATGATATGCGTGACAAAACTATATAGCAGTGTAAGCGGGCAGCAAAGTGAATTGCAATTATCCGCATGATAGAAGAGAGGAGTGCTCATGCATTTATATTTAAAAGCGGTGGGCTTAGGAAGTATAAATACACGTAAGGAATACGATAAACTCATAAAGCATGTTATAAAAGAGAGTATCGAAAAAGGCACTGTACAGTATTCGGATGTGCATTATCTCCCCGGAGATAGTGTATATCCGGCTCAGATAAAGCATTATTTTAATAAGGTAAGCGGCATATCCGTAAATGGATTCTATAATCCGGCAAGAAGGAGCTTCAAGCCGGATTATGTCTTTCCTTTTCTTGATGGCTCAGTTGAGAGCTATGAGAGCGAGGTATCCATAGGAAGAAAAACGGAGCGAGTGGCATTTAATGCCTTGTGCGACGAACCGGGCAGGGGAATTGCACTCATTTTTCACCTGAGTAATCCGGTGGATTATCTGCTAAGTAAGCCTATTCTGGCCGATTACACAGATAAGACAGTGAGAATATCGGCTATGTGCAACGAGGGAACGGTTTTGCTGCCTGTAAATAAGAGCGAGCACCAGCTTGACAAGAGCAGGGCAGCGACAGCCGCACGCAATAACCTGATAAATCTTGCTAAGAAGGGCGACACATCCGCTATCGACAATCTCACGATAGAGGATTTAGATACTTATACAAGCATTTATAAGAGAATGCGCAATGAGGACATATTCACTATAGTGGATTCGTCATTTATGCCGAGTGGGTTTGAATGTGACTGCTATTCGGTTGTCGGGAACATTGTTGAATCAAGACAATTTAACAATGACTACACCGGAGAGACTATATACGTGATGACACTTGAGTGCAATGACATTATATTTGATTTATGTATAAACGCTAACGATGTAATCGGAGAGCCCGCTGAGGGCAGACGTTTCAAAGGCAGAATATGGCTTCAGGGACAGGTAGAATTTTAGTATTTACAGGGGTATTGGAGTATTTGTGCCTTATATAGACATAATACTCCGTACTTTGATAAATTAAAGTTAATGGTAATTTTTATATAAAACATATTGTAAAATGTTGTTAAATATGATATAATATTAAAGTTAGTTGACATTGTTTCCTTAGTTAAATGGATATAACAGCCCCCTCCTAAGGGGCAGTTGAGGGTTCGATTCCCCCAGGGAACATTGAAATAAAGCAGCAATGACATGAGAAAGGTCATTGCTGCTTTTTTTATGCAAAAACAGCATTTTCGGTGACAAATTTGTCAGCAAAATGTGTCATGGAGAACTGATTTTGTCAGCGAAAATGATTTCTTGTCACCAATCCATATTTTTTGAAACTGTCAGCCGTAGGGATTACGTACAAAGTAGGATGAGGTTTGGGCTGTAAAAGTAAGAAATGATGGAAAGTAAAACACTATAGCCATGCCGGTAAAAGGCCTGTCGGATAAGTCCGTTCAGATTAGATGAAAAAAATCTATTCTGGACGGGCTTTTTTGCGTGAGCGAGTGTGTTCAGTGAAAGGAAGTTGCCTATGGCAGAAAAGAAAGAATTAGCTGTAACAGAGGAAAAGGTTGTTGAAATCGAAATGGAGAGACTGAGATCTTTTGAAAATCATCCATTCAAGGTGAAGGCAGACAGTCAGATGATTGAATTGCAGGAAAGCGTGAAAAAGTATGGGATTCTTAATCCGCTGATTGTAAGACCGAGAAAAGATGGTACCTATGAAATCATATCAGGGCATAGAAGAAAATTTGCTGCTGAGAAGATTGGATATCGGAAGGTGCCAGTGATCATTAGGGTGCTTAAGGATTATGATGCAGTAGTTTCAATGGTAGATTCAAATTTACAGCGGGAAATGATCAGCCCTAGTGAAAAGGTATTTGCCTACAAGATGAAATACGAAGTAATTAAAAGAAGAGCTGGGAGAAGAAAATGTGGTCAGGTAGACCACAATTTAGGTAAGAAGAGCATTGAGCTGATTGGTGAAGAATGTGGAGACAGTCCAAAGCAAGTTCAGAGGCATATCAAGATAACAGATCTGATACCGGAGATGCTGGAAAAGGTGGATGACGGAAGCATGGGATTTACGCCGGCTGTACAGCTGTCGTACCTGAATAAGAAGGAACAGAAGGAAATGTTGGAAGCAATGGAGTTTGCACAGTGTACGCCTTCATTATCACAAGCACTTCGGATAAAGAAGCTTAGTACGGAAGGAAAACTGACGGTACAGGATATGGAAGATATCCTAAGTGAAATCAAACAGAAAGACATTGACCGTGTTGTCTTCAAGAATGAGCAGCTTCACAGATTTTTTCCAACAAGCTATACAGCAGAACAGATGCGGAGAGACATATTAGAAAAATTGAAAATATGGATGAATAATAATTGGAACGAATAGGAAGGACATGATTATGTGTAGAGTAATTGCAGTATCAAACCCAAAAGGCGGTGTAGGTAAGACAGTATCGTGCGTGAATTTAGGTATTGGCCTGGCACAGTCAGGCAAGAAGGTTCTTTTGATTGATGCAGATCCGCAGGGAAGTATGACAATCAGTCTTGGATATCCGGAACCGGATGATATGGAGTATTCTCTGGCAAGTATGATGATGAACAGATTATGAAATGATATCCTGGCATCGTAGATTACATGCAGCTGGCATTGTGGGATTAGTGAAGATACCAGCGATTGTAACAGCATTCGATGCATTTGTGCATATAATAAAGCATAGAAACACTATCATTACTTAATTGAGTGAAGAAGAATAAATTTTCTTTGACTATTTCAAAGTTGCAGTGTATAATTAAGGTACAAAAAGAGATACTTATAAGGTCGGAACAGAGACCTTAAACCTGTTCCAGCGGTCGGGATGGAGACCGAAAACCCATTCCCATTGCAGAATAAACTGTGAAAAATTAGTAGAAGGATGGCTGCGAAGTCATCCTTCTACTTTACTATATGGAGGTTTAATGGAAGAACAAAAGAGTTTTACACAACGTGTAAAAGAAACAGTAATCCACAGTGCTTATTTATATAAAAAATATTATGTTGAATATGAATATTTGCTCTGTTCTAAAGCATTTGAAAAGAGTGAATATTATATAATCAGTGCGCATGAGGACAATTATCTTCATCTTACTGGCTTACATACGGATTTAGATGCATTATCGTTTTTTGAGAAGTGTTATAGTGGCTCTTTACAAGAAAGTGATTTTGATTTTTGCAAAAATGGACAGAATGAAAAAGAAGTTAAGGGTTCTGTAAGAAGAAAAATTAATTCCTTACCGGCAATCATGAGTATGTTTTCTGTAGGAACTTCGGTTGAAGAAGATTTTGAAAAGAATAGAATACGATGCTCATTAGCAGCAGGTAATGTCAGTGCAACTTTAGGATTTATTGTTGCTGGCAACGCAAAACCTATGACATTGCTAAAAGGGAATGAATTGAATTCATCAAAAGCAAAGAAATTGGACTTAGTATTACGAAGAAAAGCTGGAGAAACAAAATTCTCTAAAATTATCATTGGTGATACAGAACGATTATTGGAACATAAATCTGTATTGAGTGAACTATTATCAGATGAGCTATGTGCATTGATGAAGACCTGATGAATGCAAATTATGGGGCATCTATAGGCATTGGAAAAGCAGATTATTACAATTATTAATTTGAGGTTATGTGAAAATTCCAATTTGTCTGATTCACAGACAATTTAATAATCAATTTTACACAGCATTTTAGCCAAAAGGTTAAGGTGCTATTTTTTTACAACAAAAGGAGGAGTTGAATGTAACTAAAAATATATAAACATTATACATTACATTAATAAATGTAGTATTTACAAGTGATAGGAAAATAAAGTTGATACAACATAAAATAGATGGTATAATATATATAGACGATAAATAAAGTTTATTTTATGGAGATAGATACCTATGAACAATGTTATTCAATTCCCTAATAGTGATGTAAAAGAATATAGACAGAAGTGTTGTTTCATGAATAGAGCTGTACAGGTAGAAGGAGAAGATGGAGAACTTCAGAAGTATCCTTGTATCGTGTTGTACGAAGAAGAAACAGATATCCCTATCCTTTACACAGGGTTAGAACGATACCTTTGTCATCTGGTTAAGAGTGAGCTTCTGAATGGAAAGACATTATCAGCTAAGGCATATGCTATTTGCCACTTCCTAAATTACATGCTTAAAGAGACAGATATCAATTCATTGCATGAATGTACTCTTGAAACAGTAAGGGGATTTCTTAAATCAATGAAGACGCAGAAAGATGGAACTGAATACAACAAAGGCACATGGCTCCGTTACAGAGATTACTGTCAGAGTGTTAAAAGCACCGAAGACAGACAGCAGTATCAGAAAAGTATATATTCCTTCATCCGTGGCTATTCTTCTTGCGGAGCTGCGGGAAGAGCAGAAGGAAACAATAGAAGCACTTGGAGATATGTATGAAAATTACAATCTGGTTCTGGCAACGTCCTATGGACTGCCTCTCGGTGAGAGCTATCTGCGAGACAAAATGCAGGAAGTCATAGACAGAGAAGGTCTGCCGGATGTGGTATTTCACAGTCTGCGTCATACGAGTGTAACGTATAAACTGAAACTGAGCGGAGGAGATATCAAAGCAGTGCAGGGAGATTCAGGACATGCACAGGCAGATATGGTAACAGAAGTATATGGACATATTCTGGATGAAGACCGTAAGAAAAATGCACAGCTGATCGAGGATGCATTTTATAAGAAAGAAAATCTGAATCTGGATATGAAGCGGACAGATACAGGAAAGAAGAAAATCGAAGTGCCGGATGGAATTGATGCAGAGGCACTTATGAAGGTGCTGAACAATCCGGAAATGGCAGCTTTGCTGGCAGGACTGGCAAAGGGTGTAACAGTATAAATATATGTATTGAGAATGGCGGAAGATTAATCTTCTGCCTATTTTTTATGAATTGAATAGCCGATAGAAAAAGAGACAGAAGGTGAATAACTTCTGGTTGTGTATCTAGCTGGGGTGTGTCGGAAAGTTGGCGGGAATTGGTTTATTCAATGTTAATAATTATTCATAAAATTTTAATAAATACTTGAAGTAGTCGGGTTAAGAGGGTATAATAATTACTGATATAGATTAAACTTGGATGTGGGTTTAATTATTAATAATACGAATTACTTAGGAGGATAATTTATGTACCTTGTGGATTTTATTAAACGTATAACACGAAAATCTAACATACCAGTGCTTATATATCTGGTATTGAATATTTTTGTCATTGCAGGAATTGTTAGCTTTTTGTTTGGGGGAGGAACAATGCCTTTCTGGCAGGCATTATTAATAGGAATTGTTTTATATGCAATATCATTAGTAATAGCACTTTCACCGATTGGAGAATGGATTTTAAGACTCCAAACAGGATGCAAGAAAATTAAAAGAGTTGAGCAGATTAATTTCATTGAACCGATTTTTAGAGAGGTATATGATAAAGCAAAAAAACTTGACCCTTCTATTCCGGATGATGTTCAGCTATATATGAATACAGATGAGGATCCTAATGCGTTTGCAACTGGAAGAAAGACAATCTGTGTTACAGAGGGAATGTTACATATGCCAGAGAGCCAGATTAAGGCAACGCTTGGTCATGAGTTTGGACATCTTGCACATAAAGATACGGATTTAATCCTTGTAGTATCTGTAGGAAATCTAATTGTTTCAGCTTTTATTTTAGGAATTAGATTGGTTATTGATTTATTCCATCTTGTATTTGGTTTATGTACCATTTTTATGGGCGGATCAGAAGGTGCTGTTGCAGCAATTTTAAATGCTATTTATCATGCAATGATTACTGCAATTGTTGCGGGTCTTACATGGGTATGGACAAAGATAGGTGTTCTTCTTGTTATGAAGGCTAGCCGTGCTAATGAGTATGAAGCAGATGAATTTTCATTTAATCTCGGATATGGAAATGAATTGTGCATTCTTTTAGATTCAATTAGCGGCTCTCATGCAAAAGGTCTTTTTGCAAACTTAGCAAGTAGTCATCCAGATAAAGATGACAGAATTGCAAAGCTTCAGGAGTTAGGTGCAACATATAGAGCTACTTACGGAGCAAAATAAAAAGATTATTTGCCAGGAGTGTGTTTGATTACATATTCCTGGCTATTTTTTTAGGAGGAGATTGGCTTTGGATAATACAGCAATAGTCTCAGTACAGGAACAGAAACAATTACAGTTATTGAATAACGGTCTGATAACAGCGGATAGATTCATTAATAAGAATTATTTAATTAATATTTCGGAACAGAATATTGTTCCATTAGACGACTATGAAAAAACTACTAATTCGATTCGATTATTTCAAATCATCAAATTGGTTTATGATAAAACAGAAAATATAAATGATAAATTAATTAGTGTTTATAGTGCGTTGCAAAATGTTGACAGTTCAGCGCTGCTTGTGATTAATGGAAATGGTAGAGAAGTAACATTTTATATCGGTATTCGCTCGGTTGATAATGCGGCAACTGCAAGTAAGATTTTAGAAAAGAGTTTTGTTGGCAACTTTCCCGGTAGTACACTTAGAAGTATGAAAAATGGAGAAATTGCTGAAGTGATGGCAACTGTAGCAAAAACAGATAATTACAATACATCTCGTAATGTATCCTGTGTTACAGTAATTCCTTCAATGAGAGATGAAGATAAAGATAAATTTGTACAAGGAATTGAAAAATTTATTGATACAATGCAAGGAGAAAAGTTTACCGCTGTTTTTATAGCTAAACCAGTTCCCAAAGATGATCTGGAAATGAGAAAGAGGGGATTTGAAGAACTGTATTCTTCATTGTCTCCATTTGTTAAAACATCATTAGCGTATGGAGAAAACTATAGTAAAGCAGTAACTAGTGGTATGTTTGAAAACTTTTCTCACTCTGTGAATAATAGCATATCAAATACTACAGGTAAGAACTCTAGCACAAGTTCATCACGTACACATGGTACAAACAGTGGAAGTAGTATTGGCGGCGGGGGATTTAGCATTAATTCCGGAACCACTAATAGTACAACAAGCGGATATTCATCAGGTTCCTCATGGTCAAAATCTGTAACTGAAGGAACTGCAGATACAACTGGTTCGGGAACAAACCAATCAGATACGGAAACAAGAGGAAATACAAGAACATTAACTGTTGAGCATCAGAATAAATCTGTTTCTGTTTTACTAGATAAAATTGATGAGCAGTTGGAAAGAATAAAAGCGTGTGAAGCCTTTGGTGTATGGGAATGCGCAGGTTATTTTATAGCAGATGATATTCAAACATCAGTAGTAGCCGCCAATGCATATAAGGCATTAATGCTTGGAGATGAGACTGATGTTGAGAATTCTTTTGTAAATGTGTGGGGAATCAAAACTCCAAAAAATACAGAGCGTGTGTTGGAGTATATTCAGTATGGACAACATCCGTTAGTTGAGATAGCACCGGAGATGGGATATGAAATGCAATATGTTACTCCAGGCAATTTCATTAGTGGAAAAGAACTACCATTGCTTATGGGATTGCCTCATAAATCAGTAACTGGATTGACGGTAAGTAGTATTGCAGAGTTTGGTAGAAATGTTTTTATTCAAAATGAAAAACCTGACCAGAAGAAAATACAGTTAGGAAAGGTTTATCATATGGGGAATACTGAGGACAGTATTGTTAGATTAGATTTAAACAGTTTTACTTCTCATTGCTTTATCACGGGCTCAACAGGTTCTGGTAAATCTAATACGATATATGGATTGTTGGAAAAGTTTATTCAAAACGATATACCATTTTTAGTTGTCGAACCAGCAAAGGGTGAGTATAAAGAGGCATTTGGAGCAGTTGAAGGAATAAACATATTTACAACTAATCCGTTAATGGGTCAAATGCTAAAACTTAATCCATTCCGTTTTGACAAAAATATACATATTCTAGAGCATTTGGACAGACTGATAGAGATTTTTAATGCATGTTGGGAAATGTATGCCGCGATGCCGGCTATTTTGAAGGACGCAGTGGAAAAGATTTATATTGAAAAAGGTTGGGATTTATTAAACTCTGTTTATATGAGAGCTGGGGAACCAACGTATCCAACCTTTCATGATCTGATGAGAACATTACCTAATGTTATTAATAATTCTGGTTATTCTTCTGATACAAAGGGTGACTATATTGGAGCATTGGTTACAAGAGTAACTTCTTTGACAAATGGTATTTCGGGACAGATTTTCTGTGACAGTTATGACATCCCAGATGAAGTAATGTTTGATCAAAATACTATTGTTGATTTAAGTAGGGTTGGTTCATCAGAGACTAAATCGCTTATAATGGGTATTTTGGTATTGAAGTTATCTGAATACAGAATGGCAAATGCAAATCAAGCAAATTCTGTATTGAGACATATCACAGTATTAGAAGAGGCACATAATCTATTGAAACGTACAACACCAGGTGCAGCAGGAAGTAATGTGATTGGTAAGTCAGTTGAAATGATTTGTAATAGTATTGCAGAAATGAGAACATACGGAGAAGGATTTATCATTGTTGATCAGTCTCCAACAGCTGTTGATATTGCAGCTATTAAAAATACTAATACAAAGATATTGATGCGGTTGCCTGAAAAGGGAGATTGTGAAGCCGTTGGAAATGCAGCCGGATTAAATGAAGAACAAGTAAGAGAAATGTCAAAGCTTGGAACAGGTATTGCTGTTGTAATGCAAAATAATTGGCTTGAAGCTGTATTGACACACATAGATGCTTTTTCAAATCAGTATGAGAAAAAGATCCCAGTTGCAGAATATAGTTCATTAAAGAAATTGAAGGGTGCTGTTATTCAAGAACTGATGCAACAGTATATTGTTGACAAAACAATGAATATGGATAGGATGATGGCTGTAATTGATAGTGTTGACGCCGTTACATATAAAAAAGAAGAAATTCGCTGTTGTATGAGATATGTAATAAGTCGATTGCAGAAAGGAAGAGATATAGATTTCTTCTGTGAGACACTATTAAATGTTTCTGGAACAAAAAATCTTTTTGACATTATTGAAACAACAATAAAGAAGTCAGAAGTAGAAGATGAAAAATATGACAAGTCAAGCGTAGTAAAGTGGAAATCACGTTTTAGAAGTGAACTTACTAAGTATGTAGACTTGCCGGATAATTTTAATAATACTATTCTCAAATACTTAATTCATGCACAGGAACTAGAACAAAATGGAATAGATTATTTTGAAGTAAAACGAATTTTATACTAGGAGGGCTGTGGTGTGAATACACTGAAATTAAAATTAAACCCATATAAAGATATTAATATTGCATCATTAGATGATAAACCATTGTCACCATATAGTGAATTAAATAACTATATGAAGGAACCATTTTTAAGCTGGGTATCAAAATTGTTGGAAGCAGCTGAAAGGGAAATCAATGATGACTATTGCTTAGAGGTAGTTTCAGAATCTTTTGAAGCGTTATTTCTTGAAGGGATGCAGAATGATTTTGATTCTTGTAAAGAGTATAGAACAGCTTCTTTTCAAGTGAATACATCAACAAGCGAAAGATTTGATTTAATTAGAAAACTTGCATCAAAATACGCCGTTAATTATTCTTTAGAAGCATTTAAGCTTCCGGTTTATACAGATGTTCAGTTATCGTTAGATACAACTATGGTTAAATCTGTAACACTCGAGGATGCAAAATTGATTGTTACAAAAGAGAAAGAAATAAAAAATCAACTAAGCGCCATGTTAGAAGGTTCCATTATATTATTGATATCAGATAAAAGTGTTGTTACTGCTATTGGAAGTCAGAAATATATATGGGAAATCTGTGAATCAGATTTGGATAAAGTTGTAAATTGTATTATTGATAGATTTGTAAAAACACCTATTATAGTAAAGATATCTGAGTTATTGAAAAATGTTATGGACACGATGAATGACGAGGATAAGAAAACATTAAATCTTGCGACAGAAATAGATCCATTTTTAGCAATTTCAGAATTACCAGAAATTGAGGTGGGTCACTCAATTACTCTTGGTGTAGAAATGATTCCCGAGGGAACGGAGTTGCCTAATTTAAGAATAGTTGCTCAGAATGAAAGCATAATCAGTATAGATGGATTTTCGATTACAGCTTTAATGCCTGGGACAACAAATATTGATATTTATAGAGCAGAAGAAAATATTCCATTTGTCAGAAAATGTGTTAAAACATATCAAGACAATTTTGTTAAGAAGATTGAATTGAGTTTGTTTGCAGGAAAAATGGGAATCGGAAGAAAACAAGAAGTAAATATTGCATTGATTCCAGAAGATGCGGAAGATATAAACTCAGTTGAATGGTCTGTTGATAATGCGGATGTAATAAGGGTAAGTCAGGATGGGGTTATTACAGCATTAAAGGATGGTGTTGCAACAATTACTGCAACAACAACCAAAGCATCTTCAAGTATTTCAGTAAAAGTTTTGCCTAATATAAGGAATATTGTATCCACTGTTACACAAAGTCATTTATATGTTGGTCAAACAGAGTCTATTTCGGTTTTGGTTGAACCCAATAATTGTTTTGATTCTTCATATGAATGGAAATCAAGTGATAAGTCAGTGGCAATTGTGGATAAATTAGACGATGGACAAACTGTAATTAGAGCAACTGGAATTGGTAATTGTACATTAACTTGTATCGCAAAAGAAGGCGGTTGTTCAACTACATGTAATGTATTGGTAGAAAGTACATTTAAAAAAAGAGAGAATGCGCATGGAATGCTCAGTTTAACAGCAATTTTGGCTGTTGCGTGTATTTTCTGTGCGGCACTATCACCAGTTCTTTGCGTGCCAGTAGCTATTGCAACCGTTGTTTGTGGAGTATTGGCCATTGCTCGAAATAAAGGAGATAGATTTTGGGCGTTTATTTTGATGGCAGCGGCTGTCTTAACGGCATTAGAAGCAACGGGAATTACTAATTGGCTATAAACATAAGAAGTGTGAAAGGAGCTACGATGGGAATAGAAGGCGGTTCTAATAGTGAAGTACAAAATCAAGAAATAAATCAAGCAAACAATGAACAAAACGAGATAAATCAAGCGGAACATCAGAGAAGCGGAGAAGAACTTGAGGGTAATTCGACAATTGATAATGAAGGTGAAAGAAAGCAGATAGAAGGAAAAGATGATGCTACTGAATCGGCTGAAGATGAATCATCACAGTTAGATAAAGAAGACAATATTGAAGATGATCCAAATACTGAACAACCTCCAGAATCAGATAATGTAGCTCCGGAACAGCAGCTAGACAATCAAGATACTATTGAGTCAGATCCATCGGGAGCTGATGAAATGGGTGAAGACAATAATGAAACTGTTGATTCGCTTGATAATGATGACGAAATAGAGGACGCTGAGGATTTAGATGATAATCAGGACTCGACAGAAGGAGATATCCAAGATTCATTAGACGCAGAAGATTCAATTGATTCAGATGATACTGATGATTCAGTTGAAGAGGATGATAATAACGAACAAGATCCCCTTGATTCAGAAGATTCTATAGAAGATGATGGTGAAGAAGAATCAGAGAGTCCAGAAGGAGAGGAAGAAACTGAAAATCCAGAGGGTGGTGAAGAGTCAGAGACTCCGGAAAAAGAAACCGAGAATCCAGAGGATGGTGAAGAATCAGAGAGCCCAGAAGGAGAGGAAGAAACCGAGAATCCAGAGGAGAGTGGAGAATCAGAGGGTCTAGAAGGAAAGGAAGATATCGAAAATCCAGAGAAAGATATTGATGTTGAACCAACATTAGACAATAAACTGGATGACATTAAAGATGCTGCATATGAAGGAAGAGATGCCGAAGGAAATATGACTCCTGAAGCTAAAGAAAAGCTTGTCGATGACATGAAACAAGCATATGATGACACTCCAAAGGAAGATAGGGGAGATACACTAGTTCCGGAGAAATCAGAATACTTAAAGGATCCTCCAATTGCAGAAAATAAAAATACTGGTGAAAGATATAATGATGTAAATTATGATTGGCCAAGTAATGGTGGATTTGAAGGAAAACCAGAAGAGGTAACACCACAAGTAGGGGATAGATTTGATAGAGTTGGAGCAGAAAATGGAAGATATGTTGCCCCAATTGAGGGTGATACACCGCAACCTGTAGAAAATAGAGGATTGCCATATCATTTTACAGAAGATAATATCACGGACGAACCTTCATATCATTCTTATGAAGTAGATCGAGATTTCGGACAACTTCAGGATGCGATTAATGAATATAATAATCCAGCGTTAACAGCGGAAGAGAATGAATTTATGCGTGGTGAATTTCAAAAGGAATATGACAGGAATAATTGGCCATCTGATGAATATACGCATGAACCCGGAAAAACATATTATGGGGATATTGCTGAAGCTTTTGATAGTGGAGGCGGAACACAATTGGAGTTACCAATGTCAGTTGAAAGCTTAAAAGAACTTGGAATGATTCATGAAGTATAGGAGGCGAGATTAATGAATAGAAAAGAGTTTTATAATATTGTTAAAACTGAAGGATTAAATAAGTTCAATATAGGTGATTCTTTTGAAATACCCAAAGTAGCAAACGTTGTAGGTTGTATCAATGATAATGGATGGGTTGTATATGAGACAGATGAAAGAGGTGCATATCATGTTATTTCAAAACATTCATCAGAAGAAGAAGGCTTAGAGGCTCTACTTATTGAATTGAGAAATAAAAAGAGAAAAGAAGCAATTATGAAAAAATTGCGTAAATAAAGAAATTTCGTTTTTTTTCTGTAATCACGATTTTTGGACTCCGCGTACATATCAGAAGATTGAGCTAACATTACTAATACGAGGAGCCTTTTGGTTATGAGTGAACAGAAGAAGCAGAATCTTCTTGATTAGAGTGTGCGAAAAGATTTGTTATTTATAAGGAAGCAACAGAACTTTATAGTATAGCTCAATAGAAAATCACTATGAAAAGGCATATCTGTAAAAAGGTCAAAAACTTATCGACAACCGACCTATCACACGATATAATGTAAGTAATCTAATAGAAATATTGATCAATCATTACCGAGAGCAACAGGGGAATGATGGTCATGTTTATGGATTTTGATGCACACAGTGGTTAATCCCACGCGTTAGCATTTCTAACAAACTGCTAACAGAGAACATCAAAAATCGGTTTGTTTCTATTATTTTATATTGGTAATGGCAACTACATTTGGGCTGCCGATCGGAGACAGCTATCTGAGAAACAAAATGCAGGATATCATTGATGAATTGGGACTTCCAGATGTAGTGTTTCACAGTCTGCGTCATACCAGTGTAACGTACAAGCTGAAGCTAAGTGGCAGAGATATCAAGGCAGTTCAGGGAGATTCCGGACATGCGCAGGCGGATATGGTAACAGAAGTGTATGGTCATATCATAGATGAGGACCGAAGGAAAAATGCAGAAATGATGGAGAATGCCTTTTATAATAAGGAAAATCTGAATCCACAGATGATAGATGATAAAGGAGAAAGTAAGAATATTGAGGAGCCGGAGGGAGTGGATGCAGAGCTTTTGATGAAGGTACTGGCAAATCCGGAAATGGCAGCGTTGCTTACTTCTCTGGCAAAGACAATGAAAGTATAAGACTAATAAAAATAGCGATATTGTATGGATGAATTATCTATACAGTGTCGCTATTTTTATGCTAATATATAGAGAAAAGAAGGATGTTTTGAAGCGTTTTAAGATATATAGCAGATACATACGGAAGGGGAAAGTAATGTTAACAATAAATCAGTTAATGAAATATTTGAGGATCAAACACAATATTGTTGTTAAAAGTAATCAAGCACAGGATTTACGAAATATGGGATATTATCATGGATTTAAGGGATATCGTTTTATTCGTGTACCGAGCCAGAGAATTTCATTTACATCTTTAGATGAAATTATTGCATTGAATAAATTTGATATGCAGTTAAAAGCGCTTTTTTATCCTAAGGTTATGTTTATTGAGAATGCACTAAAGAGCTATGTAATTGAGTCAACATTGAAAAATGCTAAATCGGAGAATTTGGATGTGATTTTTAATAAGTCAATTACCGATTATCGGTCATATACTCCGGGAAGTGATATGTATCATAAGCAATATGCTAAAAGAATGATGCTCAAAGGAAAGATAAATAGTGCATTGATTCGAGATTATGGGAATAATAAGAAAACAGTTAATCACTTTTTTGATGCAGATAAAGCAATACCTATATGGGCGATATTTGAATCTCTTACGCTTGGAGAATTTGGTACTTTTTTTGCATGTGCAAATTCGGATGTTAAATTGTATACATCAGCAACATTGCACCTCCCAAGTAATCTTGATGCAGATGGGAAAATAACAGAATATATTATATATGCGCTTAAAGATCTTAGAAATGCGGTTGCACATAATAACATTATTTTTGATACAAGATTTAGAACAGGTAAAATTAATCAAAGATTAGGTACTCTGCTGGAAACAGAAGTAGGAATTGCAAATCTTGATTTTAAGTACATTTATGCGTATATTATTCTTTTGACATATGTTCTGAGAAAAATGGGAGAGTCTAAGACTATATGTAAACAATTTTTGAATACATTCCTTTCATTGACTGATGAACTTCGTAACCAACTTCCGGCAAACGTATGTAATCAAATTTTAGGAACCCAGCAGCGTTCACATCTTAAACAGTTACAAAATTTTATAAGTAATTCTTGATAGAACTTGCATAAATTTTGACAATATGGTATATTATATTTATGAATTGCGGTGGGCGTCTTCGGACAACACCTTGAAAGAGCTTGATGCGTCGGGCTCTTTTTTAATTGAATTATGTAATTGACGATACTGTATAGGAAATACTATACAGTATTTTTTGTTATTGAAATATACTTATATGAAAATAGATTGATACTATCTGTGCATAGTGTATTGTGCTAAAATATGTATATCATATTTTGTGGAGGTGTGTATGTATGGCGCTGATAGACACTTATAGGAGTAATGTAATTAGGAAAAGAGAAGCTATTTCTAAGCTGGTTTCTGATAAAGCTAAGGAGAGCGACAAAATAGCTAAGGCGAGAGCCAAAACCGACAGTGCTAATAATGCAATAAAAAGAACGCACAGTACAACGACTATTAAATCTAAAATGAATGAAATAGCTAGGGCTGAGAAAGAGATAACTGTTGCAGAAAAGAAAATAGCTGATATGGAACGATATAACACAAGGGAATATATAAGGGAAAGCTCACCTGTCACAAACTTAGTATTTTCAATGGTTTGTGAGAAATTTGATAACAAAATATAACAGTTATTAATTCCTTAGAATAGGTGAAATCTCAATCGGGATTTACTTCTACTTAGACATACAAACTGTTGACAGTAAAACTCCTATATAGTATTATTTAACAAAATACTATATAGGAGTTTTTGCGTGAAAATGAATGGCGGATTTCTTGTTACCAAAATAAAACAACTTGGAGATCGAATCTTTGAGAAGATTCTCAGCGAAAAGAATATTGATGCGTTTAACGGAGCCCAGGGGCGTATTCTTTATGTACTGTGGCAGGAAGATGGAATCTCAATCAGGTCACTCTCGATTAAATGTGGATTAGCGATAACTTCTCTTACTACGATGCTGGAAAGAATGGAAAATCAAGGGCTGATAAGCCGTGTTCAGTCTGAAACGGACAAAAGGAAAACACTCCTGTTTCTGACTGAGAAAGCACATGCCTTAAAGGGCGAGTACGATTCTGTATCTGATGAGATGGGCAGTATTTACTACAAAGGTTTTTCGGAGGAAGAAATTACCCGGTTTGAGGAATACCTCGACCGTATCAGAAAGAATCTTGAGGAGTGGCAGAAATCATGAGTATTTGTATCAAAGATCAGATTCAAAACATGAATATTGTCATCGGATGTACAGTGGGGTGTGCATATTGCTATGCCCGCAATAATGTGAAACGCTGGCATATGATTGATGACTTTGCTGACCCTGAATTCTTTCCGGGTAAGCTCAAGATGATGGAAAAGAAACGTCCGCAGAACTTTCTTCTTACCGGCATGAGCGATCTTTCCGGCTGGAAGTCAGAATGGAGAGACGAGGTATTTGAAAAAATCCGTGAAAATCCACAGCATCAGTTCCTGTTCCTTACAAAGCGACCAGATCTGCTGGATTTTGATACAGATTTGGAAAACGCATGGTTTGGTGTTACGGTGACGAGAAAAGCAGAACTGTGGCGTATTGACGCACTACGGGAAAATGTCAGAGCAAAACACTATCATGTTACCTTTGAGCCGCTATTCGACAATCCAGGTTCAGTTGATCTTTCCGGGATCAACTGGATTGTTGTCGGCACCATGACTGGAGTTCAGAACAGGAAGGTTCATACGGAGCCGGAGTGGGCATGGTCTCTGACAGATCAGGCGCATGTGCTTGACATTCCAGTATTTATGAAGGAAGATCTTGTCCCTATCATAGGGAATGAAAATATGATTCAGGAAATGCCGGATGAATTCAATAAAGTGTTGGAGGTACAGAGATCATGGCAGAAGTAATAAATGGAATCCTCATTAATGAGGCGGAAACAAAGAACATCATGACCAAGTCCAGTCTGCCTGTAGGCGGTTACTCGGTCAATCCATATGTAGGCTGTACACACGCTTGCAAGTATTGCTATGCTTCTTTTATGAAGCGCTTTACCGGACACAAGGAGGAATGGGGCACTTTCCTTGATGTGAAGCATTGGCCGGAAATTAAAA
>OIGD01000341.1_pt1 | contig 58511 bp, 45 predicted proteins | sample 1582211 | NCBI WGS metagenome assembly OIGD01 (sample SAMN04414078, study PRJEB24778) | human gut metagenome | material: faecal | host: Homo sapiens
TCAGGCGGCTTAAAAAATGGAGGGTGTGCCAAAAACTTAATTATGATACACCCTCCTGGTTTTAATTCCGATGACATAGGGCATCGGACATGGACAATAGTGGCATGGGCTCTCCGTAGCCGCGCATAACAACGGACAAAATGCCTAAGCCAATTGGATGATTATTCGATAATGCCGGAATCGTCGCGTGCGGCTGCGCTATGAGAGTATTTATCAAAAACTTGCTCGGCCTCGTATCTTGGGATAAGGGGAACACTGAGACCCAAGGCTCCCTTTGCACCATCGACCACAGACTGGAAGTCCAACGGTTTTTTCATGCTTAATGAATTCATGAATATGACGCGTGCCATGCCTTTGGCAAAGTCATACGTAGTATCCGGCACTCTTGCTGATTCAAGACAATCGGCCATTCCAGTTGCAAACGCCTGTCTGTTCACGGTGCAATGTGTGCCAGGATTTATTCCCTCAAGAAACTTTTGTAACCCGGGTTGATACGCCAGCTTAATGCCATAGGCGGTATAGAATTCACAAAGAGATCTGTTGACGGGACGGATGCTGTCGGTGCCATACTGACTGATCATTGACGGGAGGTTTATTGTGTCTGCAGGCAATGAAACGTCTCCTTTGGCTGTCTTGCGTAATCCGGATATGATGCAATCATAGGAGGCCAGGATTTTGTTCCTATTTACTATGTCATCCTGATAGACGTCATCTCTGTTACTAAAGGAAGGCATCAGCCAGTACCCGATATAATAGGAAATCACAGCGGAAGAATCGTTCAGCTGTTTGAGATTATTGAATTCATCTTCAAGTCCCTTGACGTAGTCCACAAAATCTTTTCTGGTCCTCATAAGGTCGTTTTCTCCGGCCATTGAGGCAACGGTAAACTCCTGACCAAAGGCATAGGAGAGGGAATCGAGTTTTTCCGCAGCTTTGATTTCCCCGGTAACGGCGCCAAGAGCCGCAATAAGCACCATTACAGTCAGCAACAACTTCTTCATATCCATTCGATTTCTTGTTCTGCCGTAAAGTGAGCACAATAACTTCACATACACAACCAAGAGGGATTCTGGTTATTGCAAGAGAACTTTGGGGTGTGTCGTCACATCGGAATCTTTCGGAAAACGTGTTTACAGAAATAATTCTGGATATAATTCGAGAAAGCGGCTCCGTTTTTTGCTACCTTAAAGCGAGATATATCATCGAGACGGATGTTCTCATCCTTGATTGAGTCGAGAGGCACGATATAAATAGTATCGGGATTCCCGGGGTCTTGTCCTACACCTATTGCCATGAATATCTTGATTCGTGATGACCGTTGGATGCCACGATATCGATCAAGCTGGTATTTCTTGATAAGGATCATGCCATCATCATGAAGAGTGCGGTATTTGCATTCCACCCAATATTCGAGACCGGATTTACGGAATGTCTGTTTGATTCGAAAGTCAGGATTCTTGTCATTCTCCGCATAAACACCCCGGGTGGACGTCGTGCCTTGATTCCATTCGAGAACGGTAAATGTGGATTTGTCGGTAAATAGGTTAGCGATGAAGTTCTCAAATGCATTACCGATTTCTTTCGGATCGTTTTTTACCTCCGCAGTATTCTTTACGTCGATATTGTCAGATTCTGATAATTTGTTATCGGATGTAGACTTATCCTCAGAATATGTGGCCGTTGGCGTTGATCCTGGAATATGTTCGGAAGACTGAGATGTAGGGGCTTCCTGAAAGATTTGAGTGGTAGTAGGGGATATCGCAGTGGCTTGGTTGGGCTTGGCGACCATAACCACACCGATAATCAGGATTATAATCCCCACAGCAATTAAAATATATCCCATCTTCTTCATTTCATAAATTTAATTCCTTACAAAATTAGTAAAAATCAGGCAAGTAGTCAAATCGGATCATGCGCCGATCTGTCGGACTTGGTGGAGCTGTAGGAATTGATGCCGGGAGAATGATAGAGTGAGGGGAGACGATGGTCATTCCTTTAGCAGAATCTACAGAACATAGATGTCGTACCGGAAAAAAGTTGTAACTTTGCGGCCGGATTAAGGTTAATAGTGATTAAGGTTAATAATACTATGGTTAAACAGTGTTCGATTATTTTCGCATGCCTTGCCGCGGGAGAATTCATCGCCTGGATTTTCGCAATCCCGATTCCCGGAAGCATTATCGGCATGTTGCTGCTGACCACCCTGCTTCAGAAGAAGGTGGTCAACATTGAGTCTGTAAAAGGCATCAGTCAATTCCTCGTGTCAAACATGGGTTTCTTCTTTGTGCCGCCGGGTGTGGCGATAATGCTCTATTTCGACATAATCTCCGCGCAATGGTTTCCTATCGTTACGGCCACGTTGCTCAGCATCGCCATTGTGCTTATAGTCACCGGATGGGTACACCAGTTTGTCAACTCACACAAATTTAAATTCAGATCTAAACACTGACATCATGGAATTTCTGGAAAGCAACGTTTTTCTTATCGCAATCACGTTTCTGACATTTCTCGGAGCCAGAAAACTACAGACTCTCACGGGACTCGTAATCCTGAACCCAGTGCTCATCACGATTGCAGTGCTGATACTCTTTCTTAGACTGACGGGCATCAGTTACGAGACATACAGCCAAAGCGGCCACATGATAGAATTCTGGTTGCGTCCGGCCATCGTGGCTCTCGGCGTCCCACTATACACGCAGTTGCGCACAATACGCCAGCAGCTCATGCCGATATTGATATCGGAATTTGCCGGATGCGTCGCGGGAATCGTGTCGGTGGTGGCCATCGCCAAAGCCCTTGGGGCAAGCAAGGGGATAATAATATCCCTGGCTCCCAAGTCGGTTACAGCGCCGATTGCCATTGACATCTCATCGCAATTGGGAGGGATTCCCTCGCTTACGGCAGCCATCGTGGTGTGCGTGGGCCTGACCGGTGCAATACTTGGACTCAAAGTCCTTTCCTACGGCCATGTCGTCAATCCGTTTGCCAAAAGTATAAGCATGGGTACGGCCGCACATGTGATCGGCACTTCGCGCATGGCGGAATTCGGCGAGCAATACGGCGCTTTCGCCACCCTCGGCATAATCATCAACGGAATACTGACGGCAATACTTGCCGGTCCTATCATGCGGATGATGGGGATAATATGACTCCTTCATAATCAATTAGTAATTAGAGATTGGTAATCATTAGCAATTGCGTAGCGTGAAGGAAAGGATATGATGATATATAATAAAGTATGTAATAAAACGGATAAAATATATAATAAAATATACAAAAAAGGATAAAGTAAATAATAAAAGATATAACAAAGACGTTATAATATATATTGAAGATATAATAACAGATATATTATAACAAGATATGAAGACTGCGGAATCCTTCAGTCTTGAAAGACTGACGACATATAAGGAAAACGGCGGACTGGAAGTAAAGTCCGGCCGCGGCGGCCTTCCCAGCTCACTGTGGGAGACTTATTCCGCTTTCGCCAATACCGATGGCGGAGTAATAGTGCTCGGAGTCAACGAAAAAGAGCACGGACGCCTCGTGGTGGAAGGCCTGCCCGACGCCTACAAGACAATAAAGGATTTCTGGAACATGGTCAACAACCGCCAGAAAGTCAGCAGCAACATTCTGACCGACAGTATGGCGTATGTGGACCAAGTCGAAGGAAAGGACGTGATCGTGATCCATGTGCCCAGAGCCGAACGCACATCGCGCCCGGTATATGTAGGCGCCGATCCACGCACCGGGACCTACCGCCGTAACTTCGAAGGCGACTATCACTGCTCGCTCGAAGAGGTGGCGCTGATGATGCGCGACTCATCGCTGGTTACAGACGACAACCGACTGCTGACCGGGCTGGACGTGTCGGTGTTCTGCCCGGAGACCATAAAGGCATACCGCAACATCTTCAAGCTGATCCGTTCGCAGCACCTGTGGAACCATGAGGACGACACCATGTTTCTGCGCAGGATCGGAGCCGTGCGCGAGGACAAGGATACCGGCCGGTTCCATCCTACGGTGGCGGGCCTGCTCATGTTCGGCTATGAGTACGAGATCACACCGGTGTTCCCCAACTACTTTCTGGATTATCAGGAGAACCGCAGCAACGGGATGTATGCCCGGTGGACCGACCGCATCACCTCGCAGTCGGGCGACTGGAGCGGCAACGTGTTCGACTTTATCCTCAAAGTCATCCCGAAACTGCAGTCCGACCTGAAGGTGCCGTTCATGTTCAAGGGCAACTTTCGTGACGATGACACGCCCTTGCACAAGACTGTGCGCGAGGCCACGGTCAACATGCTGGCCAACGCGGATTTCTACGGCCGGCGCGGTGTGGTGGTGCAGAAAAGTGCCGAAGGGTTCAGGTTCGCCAACCCCGGAAGTATGCGTGTGTCTCTGAACGAGGCATTGCAGGACAGCGCGTCCGACCCGCGCAACGGCGTGATGATGAAGATGCTGGCTATGGTGGAATATGGCGAGCGTGCCGGCAGTGGCCTGCAGGGTATCTTCAAGACGTGGCATAGCGTGTATCACTGCGCGCCTAAGCTTGAGGTAACCACCACAGGGGGTGTGGACCGCACCACGCTGACCCTCGACTTCGGCGGACGGGAGCCCGACATCCCCGCCATGAGACGCCTGTATGGAGTTTATGACGAAGAATACGAATCGCCCCGGGTGCATGAATACAACATGGCGCATGAAATGGATAGCGCAATCCCGTATGGAACACCGGTGATGCACTCCCGACAGACGGAAAGCATAAATACCGACTCTTATGAAGGCCTTCAGGGCATTCTTAGGAGAATTAAATCGAACAGGGACAAGGTGGTGTATGTCCTGTCCAGAGACTCCAGAATGACGCTGGAGGAAGTGGCCGAGGTTATCGGCATGTCGCGAATCGGCGTGCAGAAGATTGTAGGGCGGCTGAAGCAGGAAGGCATCCTCTTCCGCCGGGGCTCCAACAAGACCGGCGAATGGATTGTAAAGGGCGACCTCTGACGGGTGCCCTTTACTTAAATTACTTAAATTTCATTCGGATAAAACAGTACGGATTTCCGAGAATTCTTCGGGGGAGAAGGAGAGACTGTCGATTGCGCCGAGGTTATCTGAAAGCTGCTTTACCGATGACGCTCCGATGATTACGGAAGTGACCCGCTCGTCAGTAAGTATCCAGGCCAATGCCATCTGGGCCAGAGTCTGTCCGCGACGGGCGGCGAGTTCGTTTAATCGGCGGGCCTTGGCTATCTTGTCGTCGGTGACCTGCGACATCTGGAGGAACCCGGTGCTTCTGGCAGCACGGCTTCCGGCGGGGATGCCATGAAGATAGCGGTCGGTCAGCAGACCTTGCGCCAATGGAGAAAAGACCGTGATGCCGCTTCCGTTGGCAGCGGCTAACCCGAAATTCTCGCCGGCTGCAGCCGTGTCGAACATGGAATAACGGTATTGACTTACAAGACAGGGCACCTTTGCCTCGGCAAGCAGACGGTATGCATATTTCTGTTCCCGGGGCGGATATTTGGAGATGCCGGCATACAGGGCCTTTCCGCTGCGTACTATGTCTATCAGAGCCTGCATCGTTTCCTCGATGGGAGTAACGCCGTCATAGCGATGGCTATAGAACACGTCGAAATATTCCAGCCCGGTCCGTTTAAGGCTGGCGTCGCAGGATGCGATGAGGTTCTTGCGCGATGAATTGCCTCCGTACACGCCCGGCCACATGTCATGACCGGCCTTGGAGGATATGAACAGCTCGTCGCGGTGGGAGACTAAGTCATCCTTCAGTACCTTGCCGAAAGTCTTTTCCGCGCTGCCCGGCGACGGGCCGTAGTTGTTGGCAAGGTCGAAATGACAGATTCCCCGGTCAAAGGCCGTCAGCAGCATATCTCGCGCCGTATCGAAATCGTCCACATCGCCGAAATTATGCCACAATCCCAATGAAATCACCGGCAACTCAATGCCGCTCCTTCCGCATCGTCTGTAAATCATATTCATCATTCTTATGTCAATTGCTTTTATTAGCGTAGGATAAAATAGCATTCACCCTGTTTCCCATATAAACGGAAAGACAGGGTGAATTCTTGTCAGATGGTTTTGCCGTCAGATTTTTTCAAGCAGGATTACCCGGCTTGCATATTCATTTCTGTCTTTCTTGTCGAGGACATGATTAGCCGGCATATCAAGTCCGTTTGACATAAGGAACGAGCCGGAGAAAACCTTACCTTCTATTTTAAGTGGTTGAGTATCTATTCTGTTGAGTTCGGTCAGCCGATAGTATGAATCAGGCTCCAGTCCATCGAGACAGACCGATGGAAGATGCTGATTATGGAAATGTTCCGTCTTGTACCAATAAAGCACCGCTTGTTTCTTATCCTGTGCGACATACATCAGGGATGCCACGCCATTGTTGTCGTAAGGAGACATAAGCCGGTACAGATCTCCCTGCTGCACCGTGGGCCGGATCTGTTTGTAGCCGGCAATAGCGTTCCTGCACATCGATAATTCATCTTCAGACATCGACGATGGCTGAAGTTCCACTCCCAGACGACCGCTCATTGCCACATCTATCCTGAACTTGAGGGGGACATGTCGGAATGTCTGATGGTTCGGTGACGCGCTGATATGCGACCCCATTGCAATGGCAGGGAAAAAGTACGATGTGCCCCACTGCATGTATATCCTCTGCAGGGCGTCTGTATTGTCGGAAGTCCAGAATTCGTCGAAATAGGGGAAGAAACCGAAGTTTACGCGTCCGCCTCCGCTTGCACATGCCTGCATGGTAATGTCGGGGTATTTATTGCGTATACGCCGGCATATATTTTCCAGACCTTTATGGTATGCTATATAAAGGTGGCTCTGGTTGTCTTTACCGAGAAAATCCGAACCATGATTAAGAATCGACATATTCGCATCCCATTTGATATAATCTATTTCCGGATAGGCCGTCATCAGATTGTCAACGACATTGAATACGAAATCCTGTACTTCCGGATTGGAGAGGTCAAGCACAAGCTGAGTGCCTCCTCTGCCTGTGACGGGATCGCGTTGCGGGGCTTTAAGTACCCATTCCGGATGCTTCTCATATAGTTCGCTCCTGGTATTTGTCATTTCAGGTTCGATCCATATACCGAAATCAACGCCGTTATTCCTGGCTGAATCAATCAGGATCTTTATTCCGTTTGGCAGTTTCCTGCGGTCTATGGTCCAATCTCCCAGGGAAGTCTTGTCCGAATTACGAGGATAGCGGTCGCCGAACCATCCGTCGTCCATGACGAACAATTCGCCACCCAGATCGGCGATGTCTTTTATCATGCGGTTCATGCCGTCCTCGTTGATTTTGAAATAGACGCCTTCCCAACTGTTGAGCAGCACTTTCCGGGTCTTGTGTCCGTTGACGAGCTTATGATCTCTTGCCCAGGAGTGAAAGTTACGGCTTACCTGTCCCACGCCCCGGCAACTGAACGTCAATGCGAGTTCCGGAGTCCTGAAAGTCTCTCCGGGAGCCAGATGCCATAATGAATTATCCGGATTGATTCCGGCGAAGAAATGATGGTAATCGCTTTCGTCCGTGTCTATACGCAATAAATAATTGCCCGTATAGCATAAAGCCGCCCCGATCACTCTCCCCGAAGTCTCGCAAGGCTTGCCGTCGAGGGAGAGCATTATTTCAGCGTGCGATGTGTGGGAATTGCGAACGCCATCCTTGTTCTTGATTATCTTCATGCCGGGCGTAAGGGGTTCTTCCGTCAGCCTCGCCTCATTGGCCCATGCGCCGCTAAAGCTTGACAGCCAGACGTTCCCCCTGTGTACGGGGAGGTAGGCCGAAGCGAATCTTGATAACTCCACCGGCTTTTTCTCCCGATGTCTGATTTCAGACCATGTTTCCAACACATCCGAGCCGTCGTAAGTACGGTAACACAGGTCCACAAACAGAGGGTATACCGGATCTTTCATTGAGATTCTGGTAACGGTTCGGCCGGCGTCCTGTCGCGTGGTATATCCGGTCACCACCAGAGCGGTGGACATGTTGCCATCCGAGTGCCGGACGGCAAGGGCATCTTCCGACGGTGTCTTCATGCCGTACACCGGATATGCCGCTGTCGACAATGAGCCGGAAGCAATAAGGGCGTCCAGGTCACTGTCGTCTATCTTTGCCCCGTAGTATGCGAATTTCAGTTCCTGACCTTCGTTTGCGACCAGTCCCAACGAGGTGTTGGGTGTGGAGATGAGGATGTTTCCGGCATCGGCATTGACCGCGCATAGAGCGGTCAATGCCGTGATAATGAATTTAAGACGATTGTTCATGACTTATTCGGTGATACGTCAGTAACCGGGATTCTGAAGTAAATTCTCGTTCAACTGAAGCTGGCTTATAGGCAGCGGATAGAGATAGTTGTGGCGCTTCATATTGAATTGGAATTTTGCGTTGACTATGAGTGCCGCGGATCCATCCGGAAGAATTTCCTCACCATAAATGTTCGACGCAGAGGTATAAGTGGGCTGCGGCGTGTCGCCTGAATAATACTGGAAATTCACAATTTCAGTATCGGTTCCATCAGGATTCTTGATGACGACGCCGAGACGGTTGGTATTGATTGTCTCCTCTGCAATAGCCCAGCGCAACAGGTCGGTCTGGCGGGCGTATTCGTTGCGAAGCTCCACCGCGCGTTCGTTACGTATCAAATCCATCATGGTCAGATTGCCGGGCTTGCCGGTGTTTTTAAGATAGTTCTGATTGGCCTTGGCCACCGAAGCATTGCTGATAGGCGCGGAACCGCCTCTGACGTGAAGCACATTGATGGATTTGTCAAGATCCTGGTCGGATATCTGTCCGTTGCCCAGTTCGCATTTGGCCTCGGCATATATCAGATAGAGCTCGGCCAGCCGGAGAATGGGGTAGTCGTATGCCTCGTCGCCGTCTTTCTGTGCAAGACTGCACTCCGATATCATCTTGCGGTTCTGGAAACCGGTCACACCGGCAGATGTGACTGACGGATAGTAATCGACGACTCCGTCAGGGAAATCAAAGCATGTTGCGTAATCGGCTTTTGCGTAGCGGTCTTTATTCCCGCCTAACGTTCCCATCATGAAATACTTGCATCCCGGTTTCTTTACAGTAGACGTGAAACGGTAATCGCGGTTTTCATAAATGTCGGTCATCTTGTCGAAACCGCGATAGTCTTCGGAATAGAAGTACGGAAGTCCGTCACTGACGCACGGCACCATGTTGATCCAATTGAGCGTAACCGCTCCAAGACCATTGTTGTCTCCGCCGAAAGTGTGGGTTATGTTGGAGCCTGTCCTGTTGCCGGTGCGGTCGTAACAGTCCTTGAGGATAAACTCGTGATTGCGGTCTTTAGGGAATCCCATAGGGTTGGTGTTCTCGTCTTCCAGATTGAAAAGGAAGTTGTACGCAATCGATTCGTATGGAGTTCCCTTTGCCTCCCACAGTTGGTAGAAGCCTGAGTTGATTACTGTTTCGGCAAGAGACGCGGCTTCGGTAAGCATTGCGCTTACAGACGGGTATCCCTCCGGTTTCGCCGAGCCGGCGCCGTAGTTGATGCCGTCCCCATCGGTGGAGTCACCGACATATTTCTCCCATGTGGCCTCAAAAAGCAGGACCCTTGCCATAAAAGCCTGTGCTCCCTGTCGGGTTACGTGGCCATCGTAGGCCGATTCGTCGGGGAGCCCGGCTATGGCGTCGCGCAGGTCGGCGATGATCTGCGACACGACTTCATAACGGGAATTGCGGGCCATGTATAGCTCGTCGGAAGTGGAGGACAGCGGTCTTGTCACGATGGGCACGCCGCCGAAACGCATCAGCATCCAGTAATACTGATAGGCGCGGAAGAATTTTGCGGTGGCCACATAGGGCTCGATACTCTCCGTTCCGGTGTATTGTTCGGCCTTTTCAAGCAGGATGTTGCATTTGCGGATCTTGGCATAGCAGAGGCCCCAGTATCCGTCGTTCTCCGAAGCTGCCAGGGTGCCGTTGGCAGTATTGCTGACTCCCGCAAGCAGGTCGGTGTTGCTGTCCCATACCCATCCGAAGTCATGGGCGCAGTCCTTGCCGTTCACCTTCTCGCTGATTTTCTTATAGCCGTAGAAGCTGTACGTGCCGTTGGCGGCGGCTTCGAACTGCTGGGCGGTCTTGTAGTAGTTGGCCTCGGTCTGAGAGTCCAGTGGCTTCAGATCCAGGAAATAGTCGGTGCAGGATGTCATGGCGACTCCAAGCACAATGGCCGGTATGATTATTATATTCTTCATGATTTATGATTTCAATAAATTACTGTTCAAAACTGAAGGTCGATGCCGAAGGTCCAGTTGCGGGCAAAAGGCAGTGATGTGTTTGAACGTCCGCTTTTTTCGGGATCGTAGCCGTCGTGAATGCCGGTGACCTCGCCGATGTTGTCACCCGACAGATAGAAGCGGAGTTTGCTGATTCCCCAGCCGTCGGTTATTTTTTTAGGGAGAGTGTAGCCTAAAGTGATGTTTTTCACCCGGGCATACCATCCGTTCTGCACTTCGGAATCATTGTTGTTGTAGTTCCAGTCGTTCTTGGCGTTTTCAAGCGACAGACGTGCATAGCGTGCGTCCTGGTTGTCCCACGTCCATGTGTCGAGGTGAGACAGAAGGATGTTGTTGTAGTTGCGGTAAAATGCACATTTGTTGACGTTGGTGGCCTGGGAGCCGTTGGTGCCACGGAGCACGTTGCGCTTGCCTACGCCCTGGATGAACATAGAGAAGTCGATTCCCTTCCACGTCGCGCCAAGATTGAAACTGAACTGATAGTGAGGGTCGGTATCTCCGTAATAGTAGACGTCGCCGGAGCCTGTGTTTCCCTTGCCGTCCGTCGTATCGTTCTCGGGATCAAGAATCAGGATCTTGCGGCGGTCACCGGGGCGAAGATGAGTTTTCTCATTGTTCTGAGGCACCTTGCCTAAGGCATTTCCGCCGGTGCAGTTGGCATACTGTCTGTAATATTCTTCAATCTCCTCGTATGAGGTGAAATAACCGTCAGTCTTATAGAGGAACAGGCTGTTGAGGGGGTATCCCTCGCGTACGCTTACGAATCCGGCCACCCAGTTGTCGGTGCCTTTGTAGTCTGTCACCTTGGATCTGGCGTCGGTGAGTTGTGCGCCGACCCAGTAAGAGACTTCTCCGATACGGTCGTTCCAGCTCAAAGCCGCTTCCCAGCCTCGCACGCGCAGCCGGGCATTGTTGGTGGCCGGAGCCTTGCCGCCGAGGATGTCGGGATAAGTGATGGCCGTGAGCATACCTTTGTTTATCTTCTGATACCAGTCGAAACTACCTTTCAGCCTGTTATTAAGGAATCCGAAGTCAATGCCGACGTTGAAGTTGTGCAGTTTTTCCCATGTGCGGGAATAGTCGATCATCGAACCGAGATATGCCGTGCCGGCAAGACCGGAATCGAAATAATGTGTGCCCGTGGTGTTGACGGTGGAAAGATAGTCATAATTTCCGAGACTTGACACCGCACCGCCGGTGACTCCGTAAGATGCGCGGATCTTCAGGTCCGTCAGCCAATTGCAGTTGTCGGTGATGAACTTTTCCTGCGATATGCGCCAGGCCGCGCTCGCCGCGCCGAAATTGCTCCAGCGGTAGTCCTTGTGGAATTTCGAGGTCCCGTCACGGCGTCCCAGAAGTTCCAGGAGATAACGTCCGTCATACTGATAGTTAAGACGTGTGAAGAACGATACGAAGCCGTTCTGGTTCGAACCACCGGTAATATGTTGATGCGCAGCCTCGGACGAGGCGGTATTGAGGTCGAACAATCCCTCGTACAGGATGCCGTCACGCTTGGCGGTCACATTCTTGTAAGAATTGCGTTCCGCATTTACACCGATCATGGCCGCTACATAATGATTGCCGAAATAGTGGTTGTAGTCGGCCTGTGCAAGATAATATTCATATAGAGTGCGCTGGCTGCGCTCCTGGATGTAATTGCTGGTGCCTCCGTTTATTTCGTTGACCCGGTTCAGCGATGTGTCCCAATATCCCACCGTATATCGGGTTTTGGTTTCCTTCTGAATGTTGTCGTTCTTGGTCAGGGATGCCTGCGCGGTGATTTTCAGGTCCTTGAATATCTGGAAGTATAATGCGGTCGAGAAACGGAACGTGGCGAATTCTCTTGAAGCGATACCGGCCCCCTTCATGGCCGCGAGTGGAGAACGGCCGCACATGTAGAAGTCGTAGAAATGGCCGTCGGGAGTGTATGCCGGTGAGCAGGGAGCGTCGTACATGCCCGAATTGTTGCCGTCAAGACCGTCGCGGGGACCCTTCATGTAGTTGTTGCTGTATGACATGTTGACATTCCAGGTGAGCCATTTCTTCAGGTCGAAGTCCACGTTCATTCTCGCATTGTATTTTCTGACTCCATCATACACGGCCTTTATGACCGAACGGTCGTATGCATAACCCACGGCGGCGAACCATCGGGCCTTTTCGCTTGCTCCGGTCACGCTGAGGTTATGCTGGGTCGACACCGTGTTGCCATACACATGGTCCAGCCAGTTGTTGGATGCGTAATGGTGAAGCACGCCGTTGACGTCGACATAATCGAATTCATTCCCCTCGGCCATGACGTCGATCAGGCGTCTATAGTCAGTGAAGTCGCGCCCCGGCACGCTTGGCTTGACGATCTGGTTGCCGTCGGCGTCTACCATAATGTTCTGCCATATCTGGGTGTTGACGGACCGCTGGGTGCATCTCTCGCCGTTGGGAGCCGTGGGATCGGCAACCACAAAATCCTGATACGACGCATCGATGTATGCGTTGGCCCATTCCTTCATGCCTGCAAGAGGCAGCTGGTTGGCCGGAGTGTTCAGTGTCACCATGCCGTTGTACGACACCTTGATCTTGTCGTTCTTCTTTCCTTTCTTGGTGGTGACCAGTATCACGCCGCCTGCCGCGCGCGAACCGTATATTGCGGCCGAGGCGTCCTTAAGCACCGAGATACCTGCGATATCGTCGGGGTTAAGGGAACTGAACTCAGTCTTGCTTATGGCCGGAACGCCGTCGATTATTATAAGAGGCTCCACCGTATTGACCGAAGACGCCCCTCGGATCTGTATGCCGAGGTCTTCGTTTCCGGGACGTGCCGATGTCCGGGTGATGGTCAGTCCCGGCACTTGCCCCTGTAGTCCTATCGCTGTATTTGACACTGGCCTGCTTTCAAGGACATCGCCGCTTACGGCCGAAACGGCTCCTGACAGGGTTTCTTTCTTCTGTGTGCCGTATCCCACCACCACGACTTCGTTCAGAAGCTCCGAACTCTCCTTAAGGGTAATGTCGTAGGTCTGGCCTGAAGCGATCTTGATCTCGGCGGGAGTATAACCCACATACGAGACTACCAGCGTGCCTTTTTCCACATTGGGCAGGGTGAAGTTGCCGTCTATATCGGTCGTGGTGCCGGTGCTTGTTCCCTTGACCGCCACGGTCGCGCCGATCAGTGGCTCGCCTTGTGAATCCCGGACCGTTCCGTGGATATTGCCGCCGGTAGTGGCGGTCTTTAGCTGCGATACATCCGACGCGCTTGCGTAAGCGTATCCTCCGGATGGAATTGCCATGACGGACAGTAGCGCTCCCGTCACGACTTTTACGGATAAGTTAGAAATACGTCTTTTCATGTATGTTGATAGTTTGAAAGATGAGTTTTCAGGTTAACCGGTCCGGCCAATCACGGAACCCAACAGCCGGACGTCAATAGCGGAATCCCCGTGTGCAAAATTACAATGGGTGGGGTACATCAACACCATGTTTCATGGCAAGTTTACTACCGATAAAATCGAAAATCGGGTAAAATATCATAACATGCAATGAGTCAGCAATATAATGTAGAAATTCTGCGGTGCCAAAAAAATCGGCACTGACGTTTTTGGCCGTTTCCAGGCGTAATTCTGCAATCATGTCGCCAGGTCCGGATTGCTGTGCGCGTATATGCGGGACATGAATGATTGTGGCAGTTCCGGGGGAGTTCCAAAAAAATCGGTACTATCTTATGCGTGAGGTAACAAATTGAAATACAATAGAATGTATGTAAACAGCGCTGTCCTGTTTTTATAAGTATCACTCAGGGCCTTTTTTTCTTGACAAAGCCGTTTCGCATTGATAATTTTGCAGAAAACTCAGGCATCATGAAAATAATAAAGACAATCACGTCATTAATGCTTCTCATAAGTTCCATAGGAGCCAATGCCATGACCGGCGGGGCATCCGTGGCACCGCACCTGAATAAGGAGCGTCAGGCCATATCGGCGCAGAATTTCGTTCCGACGTTCGAGCACCCGGGCATAATGCATAATCCGGCCAGCATAGCGAGGATGAAGGAGATAGTGAGTGAAGCGGACACGGCCAGTGTGTCGTATCGCGCATGGGAGTCGCTGAAATCCGATTTTCGCGCGCAGAGCGACTATAAGCTTCGCGGTCCCTATAATCTCATAGCGAGGCAGGACAGGTATGCCTATACCAAGAAGGGATATGAAGCCGACTTCAACGCAGCGTACATGAACGCCCTGATGTGGGTTGTCACAGGCAAGGAGGCTCATGCCCGTAAGGTGATTGAAATTTTAACGGCGTATGCGGATAAGCTGGAAGGTATACCGGCACATAACGACAAGGCGCTTCTGGCCGGCCTGGAGACTTTCAAGCTCGCCTTTGCGCTTGAGATGATAACCCGTACGTCGGACATCATGACCCGGCAAGAGATTGAAAGCGTCAACAGGATGCTGCGCAATGTGTTTCTTCCGGTTCTTGACGAATTTATGGTGTCAGCTCCGTATACCAACGGCAACTGGGGTCTTAGCGTTGCGCATTCCAAGATGGCGCTCGCAATTCTGTGGGATGATCTCAAGGAGTATCAGCGCACTGTGGATTTCCTGCTCAACGGATATGATAACGGTACGTTCGCAAGGTATTTCGATATGCAGACGGGACAGTGTCAGGAAAGCGGCCGCGACCAGGGGCATGTGCAGTTAGGACTGTGTTTTGCGATAGGCTGCTGCGAAATGGCCTGGAAGCAGGGGAACGACCTGTATGGCCTGTTCGACAATCTCATACATAGGGCCACTGAATATACGGCGCGATACAATGCCGGGCACGACGACGTGCCGTTCAGGAAATGGACTGACGTGACAGGAAAATACTGTGACTGGGAGGTAATCAGTCCTAAGAACAGAGGAGATTACTGGTCGCTTTATGGCTGCGTGTACAATCATTATGCGAACCGTAAGCATATCCCGATGCCGAATACATTGGAGATCCTGGAGCGTAACGGTTGGAAAGCCATATATACCGGCATCGGCATGGACTATGACTTGTTCCAGTTCACGGATTGATTGATTCACGGATTGATTGATTCACGGATAGATTAAGTAACGGACCCTGAGATTGCATGCCAGGAAAGATATTTGTGCCTGTGAAGGTTAAATGTTAAATATGGTATTAGTTAAGTTGCAGAGGGAGGTGAATGCCTTCCCTCTGTTTTTTATTGACGGAGCCTTACTTATCGGAGCCTTGTCCGTCGGTGAGGCCTTCCTGTTGACAATACTGCAGTGGAGTATGGCCTGTGACATCCTTGAAAACCCGATAGAATGTGGTCTTGCTGGAGAATCCGCTTTGCTCGGCAATAGTCATCAGAGTGTAACGTGAAAGGCTCTCTTTGGTAAGTTTCCTCTTAACATCGTTGACACGGTAGATATTTATAAAATTAGAGAAATTCACTTTCATTTCGGAGTTGAGGAGCAGGGACAGATCTTTTTCCTGACATCCGATGTGGGCGGCCACGTCGCTGATGCTCAGTTTCGGGTTTTTATAAGGTTTTTCGGAGTCCATGTATTCCAGCAGGGATTCCATGAGCGGATTGTTCTGATCGCGGACAGTGGCGGCGGAATCGTCCGATTCCATATTTTCCGACACTTTCGAGAATAGAGACCGTTCGTTCGTAATCTTTATTTTCAGCCTCCAGATACGATAACAGTAATAGACGGTCACCATCAGGACTGCCAGGATTATTGCCGTCATCGCGATAATGAATGAATATGATCTTGCCACATGAATCCTTACCGGCACTGCCGCAATGGAATCCTGTCCGGGAATACGCAGGTTGAAGACATAGTCTCCGGCCTTGAGATTGGAATATGTGATTTCATTTACTCCTGTTATGGGTATCCATTCCTTGTCGTGTCCTTCAAGTTTATATTCATAGGCGGTGGCATAAGGAAGCGTGAAGCACATGTTTGAGAATTTAAACGTCACTGAATGATCCGACGTTGGGACTGCTATGTCTTCGTGCGGATCCAGATACAGAGGGTCGTACACCCGGTCTCCGATGACAACGGCGGTTATTCTCGGGGTTGTGGAGATGGCCGGCCTGTCGCCGGACTGATTCAGGGAAGTGTAGATTAACCCGCCTTCGCTCGGCCACGCTATAATGCTGTCGCCGGTTATCTCCACGGAGTTGTTGAAATCCAGGTCGTTCAGCCCGTCGCGCCGTTTGAAAACATAGGAGGTGCCGTCGGCAGGATTGAACCGTGTGATTCGTGAACGGGTCGAGATCCATAGCTGCCCGCGGTTGTCCTCGGCTATGCTCAGAATATCGTTTTCCGGGAGAAGATCTTTTGTCGTGTAATGGTCCTTCACTTCAAGATTCATCCCGATCCGATAGAGACCGTCCTGTGTGGTGCCCACCCAGATATCTCCCCGGGAATCCTCGGTGATATATTTGATTTCTCCCCTTATAGGCTCGCTGAAGCAATCGTTCGTCATGTGTCCCTTCAATGTGTCGAGGAGGTACAGCCCGAAATTGGTCCCGATCCATATACGGTCGGACTTGTCAGGGTGGGCGACAAAGATCACGTTTGTGGTCAGAACGGAATTCATCAGGTTGAATTCCCGCAGCACTTTCCCTTCCGGCGAACATTCATATAATCCGTTCTGGGTGGCAACCCAGATATTGCCTCTCCGGTCCTCTGTGATGCCGAATATGCATCCGTATATATACACATCTTCCGCAGAGAAGTCATGTAATGAGTGTGTGACGGGATCAAAAACCTTGGCACCCCCTCAGAAAGTGCTTATCATGATCTTTCCCTTGATTCGGTCAATAGAAACGATTATGTCGGATCTTAACCCGGAAGATGGATCGTGCGCCTTAAAGGATTTGACATAGCCGGATTTCCGGTCTATGTAAAACAGACCTTCCCGGGTGCCGACCAATCTGCTGCCGTCATCCAAGGTCATCAGAGAGCGGATATGATAATCCGATGAATTGAAGCCGGGAATACTGTAATGTTTGAACAGATAGTCATTGCGCGGCGTATAGGCCAGTCCTCTGAACTGGGTTCCGACCCACATTATGCCATTGTCCCGATCAATACATGTTACAGTGTTGGTATCGTAATTGTTATGACTGTCCCGGTCCAGGGGAATTGCCTCGATGGAGCCGTTGTTTAGGTCAAGCGATTTGAGCCCCTGACCATTAGTGCCGATATAAAGCTTGTGGTCGTCATAATCAATATCCATGATAAGATTGTAGTCAAAACCGTTCACTTTGTCAAATGTCCCGGATTCAATATTGAATTTGAAAATCCCTTTGTTGAATGTGCCGACAAAGATGGTTTTGCCATCGCCGGTCAGACATGTGAAAAAATTACTGTTGCCGGGCATTCGGTACAATACCGGTTTCTTATTCCGGAGGTCTATCCGCAGCAGACCGTCGGCAGTTGAAAACCAGAAGATGTTCTTGTCCTGGCGTAGTAATCCGGTGATGTGGTTTGCCGTCGACAGTCCGGATCCGAGATGTATGCGGCGATACTTGTGATTCTCAACAAGATAAAGACCATTCTCGGTTCCGACCCAGAATCTGGAAGGAGAGATTTTGTATATGACCTTGACCACGGCTTCGGGCAATCCCAATGGGACACAGGTTCGGGATTTACGGCTGTAAAATATCACATCCGACAATGTGCCGATCAACAATGTGTCATTATCAGCCTCTTCAATAGCCCATACATTGTCGTGTCCGGGAATAAGAGGATAATTACATGTCTCGACTCCGTCATAGCGGGCAAGTCCCTTTTTCGTGCCAATCCAGATAAACCCTGCGGAATCCTTCTTTATTGCAGCAACGGCATTGCTTTCAAGTCCGGTTTTAGTATTAAGATAATAGAAATCCAATGAAGATTTAGCTCCTGACACGCACAAGGAACAGACAAACAGTACTGATAGAACGATGGACGTATACAATTTCATTAAGTGTCGGCATTTACAAAATCAATTCCATAGATTCATTGTCTCGTGTTCTGACTACAAATGTACAAAATAAATACGGCATGGCCAAACGTATCAGGTATGTAGCAATGTAGCAGGTATCAGTCAATATGCCAAAGCAAATTATATCCGGATATTGTTTATGTAATACAAATGTATTAAATTTGCACACAAAAGAACTTATTATGGATATAGCAGTACAAAAGAAAGCTCAGAGTTTTCGCCTTCCGGTAGAATTGATTGAACGTCTGAAAAAGATGGCCAGGCGGGAAAATCGCAGTCTTAATAATTTTGTGGAATGCGCTTTGCTTGACATAGCCTATTCCGAGCCAAATGCAGAAACAAAAGCCGCGATAGAAGAAGCAAGAGCCGGAAAGCTTCAGGGACCGCTTGATGTCTCAAGTGTCGAAGCCATGTATAAGTCTATGGGCTTATGAAAAAACTACGATTCTCTAATCAGTATAAGAAAGATGCCAAGAGGTTCCGTAACCAACCTCAAAAGATGGAGAAGGTGGCGGAAATATTGCGGAAACTCCGAGACGAAGAACCTATACCTGAAATTAACAGACCCCATTTACTGACTGGTAATTATAAGGGATGTATGGAATGCCATGTGGAAGGAGATTTTCTTCTAATATGGATTGACGAGACAACAGACACAATAGGCGTTTTGCGTCTGGGTTCACATTCCGAATTATTTGGATAGCGAGGCCTGAACCGAGGGAGGGTGTGGCGCGTTTTATTGTAAATCAATACAGTAAGACCATGAGAAGACATACCATCCAAACGACGCTGATCTGCCTCATGATTGCGTCTGTCGCCATAATAGCCCCATTGGCCGATGCCGGCCGTCCGGCAGTGTATGTAGTGGGCGAGAACGGATATTTCGGCCTTGATTCCGACGGAGATATCCATTATGTCCTGACCAGCGACGGGTTCAGACTGTACGACGTGCCTACATACGGCTACTGCGGACGTCACCACCGCCATCACAGTTGCAGGTATGTCTATCCCAAGTATTACAAGCATTACGACAAGCACCATAAGAAGCAATACAAGCGGTGGCGCAAGGAGCAGAAGAAATACTACAAGGAGCAGAAGAAGTATTACAAGCATCACGACAAATACTACAAGAAGCACGGCAAGCGCCATCACCGCGACGATTGAACAATCGTAAATTCCAACCAGCTATTGCTGAAAATAAATACAGGCGAGGCAACGTTTATAGGGAAAATCCACTATAAACAGTTGACTTCGTTTGTTATGTATTTCGTTTGTTATGTATAAGGTATTAGGAGTAATGCTGGCAGGCCTGATGTCGATGGGCTGTATGGCGGCTAAGGAGCCGTATGAAAGTCTGGAAGGGCGTCGGTTGGCCGATTTTCATGTAGATTATCCGCGTGATTCCATCCGGCTCAGCGACCCGTGTATACTGGCCGACGAGAATACGCAGATGTATTATATGACCGGCACCCGCGGACGTCTCTGGGTAAGCGACAATCTTGATACGTGGACGGGACCTTACAGTCTGATTCAGCCCGATACTACGTCATGGATGGGATCACACCCCGAGATATGGGCGGCGGAACTTCATGAATACAAAGGGAAATATTACTGCTTCGCGACGTTCACCAATAACGACATCATAACCGGCAGCTTCAAGGGCATGGACATGCCGCGCCGCGCAAGCCACATAATGGTAAGCGATGTTCCCTGGGGACCTTACAGGCCAGTTTCTGACGAAGATTATCTTCCGGCTGACCGTCCCACGCTTGACGGCACATTCTGGGTTGATGCGGACGGGAAGCCATATATGATATATTGCGGAGAATGGATTTCCAACTGGGACGGCACGATGGAGAAGATACGGCTCAAAGATGATTTAAGCGGCAGTATCGGCGACGGCAGCCTGATGTTTAAGGCCAGTGCATCGCCTTGGAGTCGCGAAAGAATCGACGGCAAGGTGCAGCCCAACAGGGTAACCGACGGCCCGTGGCTGTTCCGCACCGGTACCGGACGGCTCGGCATGATCTGGACCAGCTGGATCTACAATGTCTATACCCAGGGAGTGGCATATTCTCAGAGCGGCACTCTCGACGGGCCGTGGGTTCAGGAGCAGGACCCCGTCACGCCGCCCGACCATGGCCACGGTATGCTTTTTCGGGACCTGGCAGGACGATGGCTGATGTCGGTACACAGTCACCGGGAAGAAAACGGGCATTACATCCGCATACCGCAGCTGTTCGAGGTGGATCTCAGCGGCGACAAACTGAAAATCGGCAGGGAACTGTAGATTTTCGGCAAAAGGAATTGTGGTTTTATGGAATAGTCAGGGCTGATTCCTGTTGCGGAATCAGCCCTGAGTCTGTACAGACCTCGACTGAAGTCGAGGAAGATGGTTTGATTTAACGGACTGCGAATTTCTTGCCGTTGACGATGTAGATTCCGGCGGGGAGGCCATTGAGGGCGGTTGCCATTGCGGCGTTGGTCTTGACGGCTATACCCTGGAGGTTGTAGACGGTGACGGGAGCGTTGTCGTCAGATGTGAGTGAGCTTACAATCGTGGACTGATTGTTTTCATTGCGTAATGCAATGGCTGTGATGTTGAACGGATTGCCGCCTTCGGGGTTGGATTGTATCAGCAGGGCCGAAACGTCAGCGAGCCGTTCCTTGACGTTGATGTTTTTCAGGTCGATTATCGCCTTGGTGGCCGTACGTTCCATATTGCCGGAATTGGCATTTGCCCATACAGCATCAGGATTGTCGAATGCAGTCATGACGTTCATGACGTAATTGGTATTGTCGCCATTATCGGCCGACAGGTAGATATCCATGTAACGCTCTCCGTCGTATGAGTCGAACGCTGTCTTGAACAGGTCCATGGTGTTCCAATTGTCAATCCAGAAATATCCGCCCCAAATGGCGCCTTCGGGCATCTGGAATCCGTCGTTGCAGATTTCCATACTCTTGACTGCGAACTTGGCTCCGCACAATTCCAGACCGTATGTCCGTAATGCGGTCAACATGTCGGGAGTGATATATGCCTTTGTAGCCGGTGTGTTATCGCCCAGAACTGTCTTGATGGTGCCGGGGAGCCAAGTGCTGTTGGCTTTCATTTCGATGACATCGGTAGTGGATGCGAAGGTAACGTTGATGTAGTCGCCTACGTTGACATCTTCAGCGAACTGATCGGCAGGAATGGTAAGGGTGTTATCCCATGTCACTTCAGTTCCGGTTTCTTCAGGACTGGTGTAGATGGTCTTGACGGTGGTCACGTCGGCCCATACTGGCGTGGAGAGTGTGGCCGCAGCAACTGCGGCGAGTAAAAATGATTTCATAAGATATAGGTTATTAAGTAGTTGTGCTTGATGTTATTTTGATTGAACTTTGATTTCGCTGACAGCCAGATTGCCGGTATAGCAGTTGACCGACCAGCAATTGCGTGCGGTGCCGTAAAGACGCGTGGTATAACCGAGACAGTCGTTTATGTAAAGTGTCAGTACGGAATTGTCGGTTACCACGGTAATGTTATATACACCGTCGGCCGGGGCATTAAATACGTAGCTGTCGGCAAGCTGGATGAATCCGGCTCCCTCCGGGCCTTCCTGTTCCAGATTGATCTTCATGTTGCCGTCACCCTCCGGATTGAATATCAGAGTGCCGTATGACATGGAATCGCTGCCACGACCGAAAGAGAGTCCGAAACGGTCGCCGGGATTGGCCGTTATGGTGAAAGTCAGGCGGTTCTCGGTGCCGAGTCTCGGTATGAGTTTAGATTCGTCCGCATTCAGCGAAAAGCCGTCCAAAGTCTTGGTGTTGCCAAGTATTGAGGCTATTGCGGGAACCTCACCGACAGTAAGGGTGCCGTCCGGATGCTGGATTAGCTTGTGGGCCACCAGGTTGCCTGCCCAGTCGGCGTTGCCGGTGATTACGTTTCCGGCTTTGGTTGCGTTCCAGCCCCAGATGTAGCGGTCGGTTCCATTGGATGCCGTCTTGCCGGCGTAGAAACCACGTGAGTCAAGGTATCCTTCGTGAGCGTCGGGCCACAGACCGGCGTCGTTGGCGGTGCATGCTTTAAGCTCGTCAAGAGTCTTGCCCTTGAAATACTGCACACGGCGTATGGCATCATGCTGTTCGGAATAAACCAGATACCACCAGTCGCCCATCCTGAACACGTCGGGGCACTCGTAGAAGCGGTCCCACATCATGGTCATGAATACACCGGCCTCGTTCCATTCAAGCAGGTCAGGCGATGTGTATTCGGCCAATACTCCCTTTCCGTTCAGGCGTGTGGACACCAGCATGTGGAACATATTGTCGTCGCCCCGGAACACGAACGGGTCGCGGAAGTCGGCGTTGCTGTATTTATCGCCGCCCGTGACAAGAACGGTGCGGTTCTTGGTCCACGACTTGAAATCGGTTGATGTGGCGAGCATCACGGCCTCGTTGATTCCGGAAGTCGAGGCGGGGTTGGGAGAATGGGCGGTATAGAATTTATAATAAGTGCCGTCGTGGTATATGGTCGAGCCTGTGCCGAGAGCGGCATCGAGTTCGTTGGCCGCTCCGCAGGGAATCAATTCGCCAAGAGAAGTGTAGCCGGCAGCATCCGTGGTGCAGACTCCCCAGATGGGGTGATAGGTCACGGCCTGATTCGGGCGGTAGTCCTGCAGGTACAGGATCTTGAAGTCTCCGGCCACGGGATCGTAGAAGGGCATCGGGTCGCCTACGAAACCCACGGCGGGTTTGTAGTATATGTCCTGCTTGGCGGCATCGTTGCTTTTCAGGAATTCCGTGCTGTTCTCCAGGTTCCGGTCGGTCAGCACAGGCTTGTCGTCGCTGCAACCGGCCAGTGTGGCGGTTGCGGAAGCAATCAGCAGGGAATAGAATATGATGGATTTCATTGTCTTAAATTTAAAAGGGTGAATTACTGACACAGATAGTTGATGGCGTTCTTGGTGAGCCGGATCATGTTGTCGCGGTAGGGGTTGTCCTTACCGTTCCTGTCATACCATTCGTAGGCAGGGGTTCCGATTGTGATGACGCGGCCTGAAGTGAATCCTTTCAGAGCCTCGTAAGGCTCGAATTCGGCGATTGTGACACGGTTTATGTCATAATCATGGCCGGAAGCCAGAGCCTTGGCGCCTGTGCGTTCCTCCCAGCCCTGCATCGAGCCGTAAGGATCCCAGTCCACGCCCCACTGCAGCGTACGGTTGGTATTGGAGCAACCTTTGTCCAGAAGAAGTATGCGGCTGTCGCCGTCGGTCTCTATGCCGTCGTACAGAGGATGTGACTCATGACCTGTTATCGTGAAGCCTAACGCATTCTCGAGCGTCTCGGATGTGTCGCCTCCGAACATGTTGTTGGGACTCTGCTGGTCGCGGGCAATGCGCCATACGTCGTTGATGTACCGTGCGCCGTCGCGCGATGCCAGGATTGCGCCGCCGTGCAGCCAGTAGCTGTTGAACATGTCGCGCGAATCCCATATAGTTCCGGGCCAGTCTGTCCAGTCGAAGTGACACCATATCATGGTGAAGTCGGACAGCTTTACATCTCCGTCGATGATTTGCTGAACGGATACATAACGCGAGTTGGGCACATTGTTCAGCATCCATTCGCAAGCGGCCTTTGCTTCATCGCCCAGTGCGTCGAACGATGCGGCGTTGCCGACGAATGCCTTGGGAGCCTGCGACATCTCGTCCTTGATGACCGTAACGGTATATGCGATTGTAGCCGTATTGTGCGCGCAGGTAAATTCGACAGGGTCGGAGAAGTCGAGTACTGAACCTGATTCGGGGGTAACGGTCGTGCCGTCGTTGACCAGGAACGACGCCTGCATGGCGGTCACGTCCGCTTCAAGGGGAACGAATACGAGAATGGTACGTGCGGCGTTGTCGATTGTGCCGCTGTATTTGTTGTCGAGCGTGAATGACAGGAATTCCACGTTGTCATGCTTCACGTTGAGGGCATAGTCGGTGAATACGTCGCCGTTCACCACGTGAATGGAGCGGGGCACCGCGCCGTCGAACCTGTACCCCCGGGGATAGTCGCATGTGGCTCCGGGGCTGAGAACTATCTCGTCCACGGTCAGGGCCGTCAGGTCGGTAGTGGTGGGCAGGTTGACGGTCACTGACTTGGCGGTGTTGTCTATGGTGCCGTCAAAGCCGCTTACTCTGATTGATTCGATGCGGGTGTTGCCGTCAAGATCCATATTGGAATCCTTGTCGTCGCACGATGTCAGCATACCGGCCGTGAGTGCCAGCAGCGACAGATATATTGTTGAGACTGTGAGTTTCATTGTGTTCGATTACCAGTTACCGATGTTCTGTTTGTAATGTCCGTTGGAGGCGCTGATCTGAGAGAAAGGAATCGGAAGATACTCATTCTTGTTGCGCGTGAACGAGGCGTTGGAATATATGGCGCAGTTGTCGGCCTCGTCGGCGTAGTATCTGTTGATTACGTCGGCAGCCTCTCCCCAGCGTACCAGGTCGAAGAAGCGTTCGCTTTCCATGGCCAGCTCAAGACGGCGTTCCATCTTGACTATCTTCAGGGCGTCAGCCTGTGCGTAAGTTCCGTTGTAGGGACGGATGTTGAAGCGAACGCCATACTGCCTTTCATAATCGGAGATCGATGCGGTGCTCTGACGGGCGCGGTTGCGCAGGGAGTTTACGATCTCGATGGCCTCGGGGATGTTCTGGTTCAGCTGTACCAGGGCCTCGGCGCGCATCAGCAGCACATCGGCATAGCGCAGCACTATACGGTTCATCGGCGAACCCCACCAGGAGCCTTTTACCAGGTATCCGCCGTCGGGATCGACATTGTGTTTCAGCGAGACATAGTATCCGTACAGACCGTTGCTTCGGCTCCAAGTGGCGCTGCGGTCCATCATATAGTTGGCGTTGAACATATAGGGAGTGCCGGGCATTCCCACCGTGAGGAACAGACGGGGGTCCGCATAGTCGGAGGTCATGTCATAGTCCTTGGCGTTGAAGCTGTCAATCATGGGATGGCCGTTCTCGTCGGTCTTGAACGAATTGACCAGGTTCTGGCTCGGCTTGTAGAAATCGCATCCGCCGTCGGTCACGCCCGGGATGTTCGGAACAATCAGGCCGTACGACCAGTTGCAGTTGCCGTGGGTTGTCCCGTCGTTGAACGAATACTGCATGGCCCAGATCGATTCGGGACCGTTCTCGTACTGAGGCTCGGGACGGAAGTTGTTGTGCATGTCGGGTTCAAGGGCGCAACCGGAGGCCGTCATGATGGCCGGGTCGGTGTACTTGATGACGTTCTGCAGGTCCTCGCGGTCGATTGACGTTACCTCGTGCGACTCGGGATTGTCCTGACGGTATGCTTTGTAAAGGTAAGTCTTGGCGAGGTATGCGGCAGCTGCGGCGCGGTTGGGGCGGCCAACTTCATCCTGAACGGCCGGAAGATTGTCGAAAGCATATTTGAAGTCGTCGATGATGAGCTGCCAGCCCTGGTCGTTGGTGTATTCCGTGTTCTCAAGGTCATTGTACTGCTCGGGCGTCAGATTCTCGTTGACGGCAAATGGAATCTGCTTGTACAGACGCTTGAGGAGGAAGTGCCCGTGAGCGCGGAGGAATCGCATTTCGGCTATACGGGTATCCCGCTGCGGGTATGTGGAGGCATCCATCATGTCAAGAACCTGCAGTGCGGAATTGGCACGTGACACGGCATTGTACAGACGCTGCCACATGTCGGATATGTTCCAGTTGGTGGTCATGATGCCCTGCGACACTTCCAGCGCGTGGAACACGTCGCCGTCCTCGGTGCCGTTGCCGCCCTTGTAGGCGTCGTCCGAGCGGACGTCGAAGTTCCACATAGAGAACGACGAGTTGATGTCTTCGGCCGAGATCCACACGGCGTATGCCGAGATGACCAGATTGTCGATATATTCGGGATTAAGCACCTGTTCCTCGTCAAGAGTGCCTTGCGGCTTGTGTGAATCGAGGAAGCTGTCGCAGCCGGTGGTGGCCAGTGACAAAGCCGCGAGCGATGCGATTATATATTTTTTCATGATTTGGCGTGATTAGAAGGTGAGATTGAGACCGAAAGTAAGGTTGGTGGGGATGGGATAGCCGAAGTTGGGATTTTCGGGATCCACACCGGTAAACGACTTGCTCTTTATTGTCAGCAGGTTCTGCGCGCTGATGTAGAAGCGCAGGCGTTCCATGCGCATCTTGCGTACCACCTTTTCCGGCAGGTTGTATCCTATCTGGATGTTGCGCAGCTTCAGGTACGAGCCGTTCTCCACGAAGTAGGTCGAGACGCGTTTTTCGTTGTTGGAGTCGGAGCGTGTCAGGGCAGGGATGTCGGAATCGGGGTTCTGCGGGGTCCATGCGTCAAGCAGGCGCTCGCCTTTGTTCAGGAATCCGATGTTAAGACCGCTCCAGAGGTCGGTTTCTTTCTTCAGGTCGGAAATCACGTCCTGGCCCTGTGCGCCCTGCCAGAACATCGAGAAGTCGAATCCCTTGTACTGCAGATATACGTTCAGACCGTACGTAAAGTCGGGAGTGGGGTCGTAAATCCACTTTTGGTCCTTCTCGGTGATGTAACCGTCGTTGTCGAGGTCGCGCCAGCGTATGCGTCCCACGGCCGCGCCTTCCTGAACGGCATGGTTGTCCACTTCTGCCTGCGACTTGAAGATGCCGTCGGCCACATAGCCCGCCTGGGCTCCGAATGTATGGCCTATGACGCTGTACACGCCGTTGCCGCCGAACGTGCCGTTTGCGGCCACTGTCGCAGGTATTTTCGTAATCTTGTTGCGGTAGGCTGCGATGTTGCCGGTCACCTCATAGGTGAAGTCATAGTCGGTGGTGTGGCGGAAGCCGAGGTTAAGCTCGATGCCCTTGTTCTCCATTTCGCCGGCGTTTATCCACTGTGACGAGCCTTCGCCCATGGCGCCGATGCCGGCCATCTGTACCAGAATGTCGGAGGTTTTCTTGTAGTAGAGGTCAAGAGAACCGAACAGACCGGAGTTGAGCATTGACCAGTCGAGACCGATGTTATACTGCGTGGTGGTTTCCCATTTGATGTCGGGATTGCCTATCTGGTCGCGCTTGAAACCGGAACTGAGGATGGCTCCGCCGTTTGTGCCGGCGATGTCGTACGATGTTCCGTAGCTCTGGCCGCCCGATTCGTTAACACCGTAATTGGGCACGTAAACGAAGTATCGGGCAAGGTTGCTGATTTCCTGATTGCCGGTCTGTCCCCAGGAGAGGCGCAGCTTAAGGTCGTTGAGCCAAGCCACGTCGCGCAGGAACGACTCGTTGTTGATGCGCCATCCCAATGACACGGAGGGGAATGTGGCGAAACGGTTGTTCTTGCCGAATCGCGAGGAACCGTCGTGACGTACGGTCACACCGAGAAGATAACGGGAATCGAAAGAATAATTGGCCTTGGCGAAGAACGAAACCAGGGAGAATCCGTCGCCCGAGCCGTAAGACTGTGCGTTGCCCGCACCGGCCGACGGCCACATGAAGTCGGGATTCAGCACCGAGAAATCGGTTTTGTAACCTGAGAACCAGTCGGACGATTCGTTTATAAGCTCAACGCCGGCCAGCGCGTCGATATGGTTCTTGCCGAAATCGATGTTGTAGCTGGCCACGAGGTTCCACATCCAGCGGGTCCAGTGCTCCTGCTTCGCCTCGACGGCGTTGGTGGAATTGGCCACGTTGCCCTCGGTGACGGGGTAAGTGAAGATGCGCTGCTGTTTCTGAGAGTAATCAAGGCCGAATGTGGTGCGAATGTTGAAGCCTTTGAAGGGATTGACGTTGATGTAAGCATCGCCGAACAGACGCCAGTATTTATAACGGTTGTCCTTGTTGCGCACCAGACGTGCCAGAGGATTTTCGCGGTCGGGGTAGCCGCCGACGGGACCGGCGAACTCTCCGCTTTCAGTGTAAACGGGCAGCGAGGGGTTGAACTGGAGCACATTCTGCAGGAATCCGCCGGGAGCCTGCACTTCGTCGGTATGGTTCAGGGTGAAATGCTCGCCGATGCTGAGTATGTTTCCGAACGGTTTGTATTCCGTGTTGACACGTGCGGAGAAGCGCTCGAAGTCCGAGTACTTGATTACGCCGAGGTTCTTGTAATAACCTACTGAGAAGAAGGCGCTGAGTTTGTCGGTGCTTCCGCTCACGCTGAGGTTGTAGTTCTGGATCAGACCGGTGCGTGTGGTGACGTCGTACCAGTCGGTGTCGGCGGCGGGCGTGGTGCCTGCGGCGTCCAGATATTTGTTCATGCCGATGGAGTTCAGCTGTGGGTATCCTGCCTGGTCGTATCCCCAGTTGAAGCGGTAGCCCAGGCCGTTGGTGTTGGGGTCCTGTCCGTCGTTGACGTATGCCTGCCACATGGCACGCCCATAACCCTCGGTATCCAGCACCTTCATGCGATTGGTATAGAACTGGGCGGCTACCGATGCGTCCAGGTTTATCTTGAGGTCGGCGCCTTTCTTGGTAGTGATTATGATGACGCCGTTGGCTGCGCGCGAACCGTAGATGGAAGCCGAGGCGGCATCCTTCAGCACCTGGATTGAGGCGATGTCGCCGGGATTCAGTTCATGCATGCCACCCTTGGTGGGTACACCGTCGATAATGTACAGCGGGTCGTTGTTGTTCAGGGTGCCGATGCCTCGGATACGTACAGTGGCCGATCCGCTGGGAGCACCGTCGGCACTGATGTTCATGCCCGGCACACGGCCCTGCAATGCCTTGATGGGGTTGTTCTCGTTCTGTTTGTTGATTTCGTCAACATCCACAGCCGTGATGGCCCCGGTCACATCGACCTTGCGCTGGGTGGAGTAACCTACCACCACCACTTCGTTCAGGACTTCGGAATCTTCGGAAAGCTCGATAGTCATTTCCGGAGCGGCCTTGACCTTGACGGTCTGATAGCCGATGTAGGAAACTGTGAGACTGGAACCGGGGGCTACGGAGACTTCGAACTTGCCGTCGATGTCAGTGACGGTTCCCGAACCCTTGACTTCGGTCATCACCGTCGCACCGATCAGGGGTTCGGAATCGGTTTTGGAAATGACCGTCCCGTGCACCGTGATGTTCTGTGCTTGAACGCCGAATGCCGTCAATAGCAGCAACAGCGTTAACAGGAATGAATTTTTCATGTCGTTGTCAGTTGTTTTATGCCGCAAAATTAAAACCCTTGTGGCGGCAGACATTTCAAATATGTTGCGTATGCTGTCAAAAAACGGTCATTGCACCATTTATGACATCCTATGCAACATTTTTATGATTTGGAACCGAGGCGTTACCGGAGGTCGGAAGGCGTTTCGTTGAAATAATCGCGGAAGCAGCGTGTGAAGTATGCCGGGGTGGAGAATCCAACCATATAGCCGATCTCGCTTATGGACCTGTCGGTGGAGATAAGCAGTTCGCGGCTGCGTTTCAGCCGCAGCTCGCGCACTAATTCTACGGGCGAGTAATTGGTAAGGGCTTTGATCTTGCGGTAGAATTGCGAGCGGCCCAGCCCGAGTTGTGCGGCGATGCCGTCCACACTGAGTTCGGGATTCTCCATTTCCTTGTTGACGATCTCCACGAACCGTGCGTAGAATTCGTTCTCGACATCGGGCCGTGGGCGCTTGGTCTCGGGGGTGGCTGACTGGCTGACGTCGGTGGGCTGCGGCGTGGCCCACAATTCCTTGATGCGTCTGCGGTTCTGAATCAGGTTGCGGCACCGCGCCCTGAGTACAGTGATGTCGAATGGTTTGGACAGATAGCCGTCGGCGCCGCTGTCGTATCCCTGGGCGCGTTGTTCGTCCATGCTGCAGGCAGTGAGCATCAACACCGGTATGTGCGAAGTGGACACCTCCTCCTTGATGCGGCGCGTGCATTCCAGACCGTCCATGACGGGCATCATTACGTCGCAGATTATCAGGTCGGGAACATACCGTGCGGCCATGCGCACGCCCTCCTTGCCGTCGGATGCGGCTATTACGGTATATTCGTCGCCGAGAAGTTCGGTGGTGAGTCTGCGGATGTCTTCGTTGTCGTCTATTACCAACAGAAGCGGTTTGTCGGAGTCGGGCAGGGGCGTGTCGTTCTCTATCCGCTCCAGTTCGGTGATGGTGTCGTCGCGCAGTGTACCGGCTGCCGGGACGTCGGGAGTCTGTTTGGTTTCAGCTATATGCGTGACGGGAATGGTGACGGTGAATTCCGAGCCCTTGCCCTCGCGGCTCGTTACGGTAATTTCGCCATGATGCAGTTCCACGAACGCCTTGGCCAGTGAGAGTCCTATGCCTGAACCTTGCGGATGCACCTTGTCTACCTGGAAGAACCGGTCGAATATGTTGCCTAAGTCGCGCTCCGAGATACCCCGGCCCGTGTCGTGAACGGCTATTACAAGGTTGTCGCCTTGAATCCTGACAATGAAATTGATGCGTCCGTTGTCCGGAGTATATTTGAATGCGTTGGACAGAAGGTTGAAGCATACCCTCTCCAGTTTCTCGGTATCTATGGCGATGGTGAAATCGTCGGGCAGGTCGATGTCGACGGTCAGCTTGATGTCGCGTTTGCGTGCAATAGCCATGAATGCCTCGGCCCAGTCCCGGGCCAGGTCGGCGAAACGGGCTTCTGAGAGGTTGACATCGAGCTTGCCGTTCTCGTATTTGCGGAAATCGAGAATCTCGTTGATCAGACGTTTCAGTATGCGCACGTTCTTGTCGGCTATGCGCATCAGCGCGTGCTGCTGAGGCGTCAGGTTGTCGGCGTCGGCGAGTTGCGCCACCGGCTCGGCTATCAGGGTGAGGGGCGTGCGCAGGTCGTGGGATATGTTGGTGAAGAACATGAGCTTGGACTGCGTGGCTTCCTCCAGCTGGCGGTTCAGTTCCTCCTGGGCGTCACGCTGTTGCTCCAGCAGACGGTTCTGTTCCAGTATCTGGCGGTGATGGCGCTGGTTCATCCAGTATGTGCGCAACAGCATGAACACAAAGGCCAACAGCAGTATCACCAGCCCGATGGTGACATACAGCAGGGTGGTCTGTATGGAATGCCGTTCCCAGTATTGGTCCACCTGGCTTTTGAGGATTTTCATTTTGGAAGTTTCCTCGTTCAGCGACTTGTTCTGAAGCGAGAGGATGTCGGCGTTCGACTTGTCTACGGCCGAAGCGAGGGGCAGCGTCTGGATGCGGTCGAAACGTTCGCCTTTCAGGATGGCCAGTGCGGTGCGTATCAGCTGGTGGCCTTCGGTCGGATATAGGAATGTGGCGTCTATCACGCTGTCGGCCACGGCTTTCATGCCGATGTTTGGGGCGGCGTCGATACCGATGATGCGGATGTGCAGGCCCCGTCGACGCGCCACGTTGGATGCGGCGATGGCCATACGGTCGTTGTGCGCGTAAATCAGGTCTATATCCTTATATATATTCAACAGGGAGTCCGTTACGCGTGTCGCGTCCGTGTCGTTCCAGTTGCCGTGGGCCGATGCCACGATGTCAAGCCGGTTCTGTCTTGCACCTTCGGCAAATCCTTCGTGTCTCTGTATGGTCGGAGATGATCCTTTCAGACCCTGTATCTCCAATACGCGTCCTCCGGCGCCTGTCAGATTGCCGGCATACTGCGCCGCGGAACGGCCTATGGCGCGGTTGTCCACGCCGATATACGCCGTATATGAATCGCCGTTGATGTCGCGGTCGAATATCACCACCGGCAGGCCGGATTCGTATGTCTCCTTTATAACAGGTGTAATGGCGTTCGCTTCGTTGGGGGCGGCAAGAATGATGTCGAAGCCGTTGTCGCGGAAATATCTGATGTCGGCTATCTGCTTCTCGTTGCTGTCGTCGGCCGAGCGGATTTCCACCGTCGCCTCGGGATGGAACATCATCTCGCGCATGATCTCCTCGTTCATTTTATTGCGCCAGTCGTCGGCGCTGCATTGCGACACGCCGATGCGGTAAGTCTTTTCACTCCGGCATGAAACACAGAGAAGACATGCCATCGCAAGTAATGGTATCAATAGGTGCCGGTTCTTCAGGCTCATATTTATATGCAGGTCATTAGGTTAATTCGCACACAAATTTAGTCATAATAATTTAAATATTAGTGCATTCGGTTGTAAAAATGTAGCGCTGCAACATTTTTGATATCCTTTGACCTAAAATTAATATTGCTATCATGGAGTGTTTATGTATTTTTGCAACGGAAACCCGGCGGACAGGATTTACACCGGGTGTATGACTGAAAAAATCAACAACATGAACAACTTGATCGGGATAATAAAGACATCGTTGGTGACGGCCGGCATGATGGGGACATTCGTGCTGAATGGCGCCGGAGTCGAAGTGAATCATCTGGGAACGAACAATACGCTGGTGCGCGTCAACGGCGACGGGAAATATCTGCTGATGCCCGTACAGGAGTCGAACGATGACGCGACGGTCAACGTCCTGGTGGACGGGAAACTTGACCGCACCATATATGTAAGGCTGGCCAAGTCAAAGGTGGACTACACGGTGCCTCTGGACATAGCAAGGTACAAGGACCATGACGTGGTGCTGAACATCGTCACTACGCAGAACCGATCCACTGTCCGCGAGGCCAAGGAGGATGTGTGCTGGAACAATTTCAACGTGTCTGACACGTTCGATACCGCCAACCGCGAGAAATACCGTCCGGCGTATCATCACACGCCGCTGTACGGATGGATGAACGATCCGAACGGAATGTTTTACAAGGATGGCGTATGGCATCTGTACTACCAGTGGAATCCGTACGGATCGAAATGGCAGAACATGACGTGGGGACATTCCTCGTCCAAGGACCTGGTGAACTGGGAGCACCATCCGGCGGCGATAGAGCCCAACGGGTTGGGAACGGTGTTCAGCGGCAGCAGTGCCGTCGATACGGAGAACAGTGCCGGCTTCGGCAAGGATGCCGTGCTGGCCATGTACACTTCGGCCGGCGTGAGTCAGGTGCAGAGCCTGGCGTACAGCACGGACAACGGCGAGACGTTCGGCATATACCCGGGCAATCCCACATTGGCGCTGGAGAGTGAGGCCCGCGATCCGAATATGTTCTGGAATCCCGACACGAAGACATGGACTTTGATACTGGCGCATCCGCTGGATCATGAAATGCTGATATTCACGTCGCCCGATATGAAGACATGGACATTGCAAAGCAAATTCGGCCAGGGCCTGGGCGCGCAGGACGGCGTATGGGAATGTCCCGACCTGTTCCCGCTGAAGGTGGAAGGCACCGACGAACAGAAATGGGTGCTTATCTGCAACATAAATCCCGGCGGTCCTTTCGGCGGCAGCGCGACACAGTATTTTGTCGGCGATTTCGACGGCAAGACATTCAAGGCCGATACGGATGCGAGCGGTAAGGTTCCGACCAAATGGATGGACTACGGCAAGGACAATTATGCGAGTGTGAGTTTCAGTGACGCGCCCGACGGACGCCGCGCGATATTGGGCTGGATGAGCAACTGGCAGTACGCTGCGGATGTGCCCACCATGCAGTATCGCAGCGCGAACACGCTGCCGCGCGATATGAGCCTGTTCCGCGCCAAAGACGGTGAAATATATATGGCATCTGCCCCTTCGCCCGAGGTGGACATGTTGCGCGGCAAGTTGGTTAAATCCGCAGGCAAGGCTACAGTCGGTGCAAAGGGAATGACCTTCGTCGTTCCGGAACTGTGCGAGATCGACATGGAAATTCAGCCGGAACGCTGCCGGGAGGTCGAGATATGTCTCAACAATGCCAAGGGCCAGAAAGTGCTGCTGACATACGATGTGGCCGGAAACAGGCTCGCGTTCGATCGTCGCGAGAGCGGCATAACGGACTTCAGTCAGGATTTTCCTGCCGTAACGGTGGCTCCCCTTTATTCTGACAACGGTATGTTGAAACTCAGGATATTCGTTGACCGCTGCAGCATGGAGGTGTTTGCCGATGGCGGCCGCTCGGTGATGACCAACTTAGTGTTTCCCGACGAACCGTATTCGCAGCTGACGGTTAAGGCGCGTGACGGAAAGGCTAAGGTGCGCAACCTGAAAGTGTATGAAATCAAGAATAATTAATTATAAAAAGAATAAATCATAATTATGGATATAACACAAACCATAACGGCCAATAAAAAGAGCTACATAGCCCAGATAGTGCCGGTGATGCTGTGCTTCTTCGCCATGGGCTTCGTGGACCTGGTGGGAACGGCATCCAACTATGTGCAGAAAGACCTGGGCCTTACCGATTCGCAGGCCAACCTGTTCCCCTCGCTGGTGTTCTTCTGGTTCCTGATTTTCTCCGTGCCGACGGGAATGCTGATGAATAAGATAGGGCGTAAGAATACGGTGCTGATAAGCCTGATAGTGACGGCGGTATCGCTGTTCATCCCTGCTTTCGGCGACAGCTATTCCGTGATGCTGATCTCATTCTCGCTGTTAGGCATAGGCAATGCCATAATGCAGACGTCGCTCAATCCGCTGGTGAGCAATCTGATAAGCGGCGACAAACTGGCATCGACACTGACGTTCGGCCAGTTCGTAAAGGCTATAGCAGCGTTCCTTGCTCCCATCATCGCGGCCTGGGGCGCCACGACGATGATGCCTACGTTCGGACTGGGCTGGCGCGCGCTGTTCGTGATTTACGCGGTGATCAGTTTCCTGTCAATATCTCTGTTGGCGGCCACTCCCATCGACGAGGAGAAGCCCGACAAGGCCACCGGTATCGTGGAGTGTCTGCGCCTGCTTGGCAAGCCATTCATATTCCTCTGCTTCCTCGGCATCATGTGTCATGTGGGCATTGACGTGGGCACCAACACCACGGCTCCGAAAATCATCATGGAGCGCCTTGGACTTCCCTTGGAGGAGGCCGGATTCGCCACAAGCGTATATTTCATATTCCGTACGGCGGGATGTTTCCTCGGCGCGTTCATACTGCGTTCCATGTCTCCCAGGCTGTTCTTCGCCATCAGTGTGGCGATGATGCTGGCCGGTATGGTCATACTGTTTGTATGCAACACGCTCGCTCCGCTGTATGTGGGCATCGGTCTGATTGGATTCGGCAACTCAAATATCTTCTCGGTAGTGTTCTCGCAGGCGTTGATGTACACGCCCAACGAGCGCAACGAGGTGTCGGGCCTGATGATCATGGGCCTGTTTGGTGGCACCGTCTTCCCTCTTGCCATGGGTTATGCCGCCGACGCTCTCGGTCAGGCCGGTGCTGTGGCAGTAATGACCATTGGAGTGATTTATCTGATGTATTACACATTGAAGATCAGGAAAATTTAATAACATTGAAAATATAATGCCATTATGAATGATATAGTAGTAGGAATGGGGGAGGCCCTGTGGGACGTTCTGCCCGAAGGTAAGAAGATAGGTGGCGCACCGGCCAATTTCGCATATCATGTGTCGCAGTTCGGGCTACCCGGCTACGTGGTGAGCGCCGTGGGCGACGATGCCTTAGGCAAGGAGATTGTGGAAAACTTCACCTCCAAGGGTCTGAACCAGCTGATAGCCGAGGTGCCGTATCCCACCGGTACGGTGCAGGTGGAGATAGACCAGGCCGGTATCCCCCAGTACGACATCAAGGAGAACGTGGCATGGGACAATATCCCGTATACCGATAGCCTGGAAGCGCTTGCAAAAAGGACGAAGGCCGTATGCTTCGGCTCGCTGGCCCAGCGCAACGTGGTGTCGCGCGAAACGATCAACCGGTTTCTGGATGCCATGCCGCAGACCGACGACAGCCTTGTGGTGTTTGACGTGAACCTGCGCCAGGGATTCTACAACAAGGAGATACTGTGCAACTCCATGTCGCGCTGCAATATATTGAAGATCAATGACGAGGAACTGGTGACTGTGAGCCGCATGTTCGGCTATCCCGGCATCGACCTGCAGGACAAGTGCTGGATATTGTTGGGCAAGTACAATCTGAAGATGCTGATACTGACGTGCGGCATCAACGGCAGCTATGTGTTCACGCCGGGCAACGTGTCGTTCCAGCCCACGCCCAAGGTGGAAGTGGCCGATACGGTGGGTGCCGGCGACAGCTTCACCGCCGCGTTCATATCCTCGATACTGAAGGGCAGGAGCGTGCAGGAGGCTCACTCACGCGCCGTGCAGACATCGGCATACGTCTGCACCAGGAAGGGCGCCATGCCCATACTGCCCGCCGAACTGACCGACTGAGACTCTGCCCATATACAATTTTACGCCAGGGTCGGACAGTTGGATTTGAACTTTAGTTGAATAGGAATGTTGTTATTGTAACCGGGGTCGGGTAGGCTCCGGTTTTTAATACTTGATTCGTTATGAAAAAGAATTTATTCCTCTCCTTGGCATCGGCGGCTGTGATCATGCTGGCCGGCGTGACTGTTACCGCCCAGGCGGAACCTCAGATAAACAACGGTATGCCGGGCATCGCAATGGCCGGATCGCAAAACTATAACAAGATTCCCGAAAAGGCACGCAAGTTCGTGGACAAGCATTTCAAAGGCACGGCCGTGTCGAAATGCGAGCAATACTTTGCCAAGGGTCAGTATGAAGTCGAACTGGCCAACGGCGTGGACATCGACTTCAACAGGAAGGGTGAGGTGCTGGAGATCGACGCTCCCGACAACGCGTATCTGTCACAGTCGGTAGTGAAGGATCTGCTGCACCACGGAGCCTACAACCGTCTTGTGAAGGATGGATATGCGAACAAAGTGGAGTCGGTAGAGTTCCGCAAAGGCCGGGCCGTTGAAGTCGAGATCGGCATCGAAGGTCCCGACACCTACATCTTCGACCTGAACGGCACGCTGATAGCCATCGAAGACTGAATGCCGGAACAGAAGCCATTGAAGACTGACGGCTTCTGCTGAGACTTCGAGTCTCAGCCACAGTCTATTGAAATACGCATTAACCCAAGGCGTCACGGACCCTCGTTCCGTGGCGCCTTTAGTCATCTAACGCGTCGGTAAGTACAGAGACATGGTCTCCGACCAAGCTGTGTCGCACCGGTCTGTCCCCACGAAGGCCGGTGCCAGCTGTCGCTGTCGCCGTCCATCATGGGGTTAATGAGAAACAACCTCTCCGAGGTAGTCAGTCAACTATGACCGGCTGCGATTTTGTTAATCGTAACAAATAAAATCAAGAAAATTGGAATTTTATTTGGTATAATAAATAAAAATGTGGAATTTTGAATTTTGTTAATCATAACAAATAAAATTCCATTGCGGAGAGGCTGGAACAAAGAGGGGGAAGGGTATTGTTGAAATGATTTAAGAACGAAAAGGAAACTATACGCCATGTGGATAACGATCATGACGCTTGTGCTGGCTGCGGCCGGATTCGTGTGGGGCCGGATACGGGCCGACATCGTGGCGCTTATCGCGCTGCTGATACTGACTCTGTCGGAAATATTGACCACTCAGGAGGCCCTGTCGGGTTTTTCGAATCCTATCGTTATCATGATGGTGGGGCTGTTTATAGTGGGTGGCGCGATCTTCAATACCGGACTGGCGAAAATGATGGGGGCGAAACTGTCGCGCCTGGGCAACGGCAGTCCGACACGTCTGTTCTTAGTGGTGGTGCTGGCCACCGGCGTGATAGGCGGATTCGTGAGCAACACGGGCACCGTGGCACTGATGCTGCCGATAGTGGTGTCGATGGCCGCGTCGGCCGGGGCACCGGCCTCACGGTTCCTGATGCCGTTGGCGTTCGCATCGAGTATCGGCGGTATGCTTACGCTGATCGGTACACCGCCCAACCTTGTCATAGCAGAAGCGTGGGAGGAATTCAGCGGGAAGCCGCTGACCATGTTCTCATTTCTGCCCGCAGGCCTGGTGTGCCTGGTGGCCGGTACGCTGCTGTTGATTCCGCTCAGCAAAATATTGACACGCGGCAAAAAGAAGAATTCCGGTGCCGTCAAAGGTGACCGTACGCTGGTTGACATTGTGGAGGAATACAATCTGAACCACGACCTGTGGCGCGTTGACGTGCCGTCGTCGTCGCTGATATCGGGACTTTCGCTGGGTGCCCTTTCCCTCAGAGCCAACTATGGACTCGATGTGCTGGAACTGAGGGTGGTTGAGGGCAAAGGTCTGCTGAAGAATGTGACGCAGGAGGCGCCGTCGGCCAAATCGGTGATTGAACCGGGAGACATCCTGTTTATCCGGGGTCCGAAGGAAAACGTGGACCGTTTCGTGTCGGACTATGACCTGCGCATAGCCGACGACAATGACGAATCGCGCCGGCATCTTGACTTTTATGACATAGGTCTGGCCGAACTTGTGGTGCTTCCCAATTCAGGAATCCTGAAGGAGACGATAGCGGAACTTGACTTCCGAAACAAATATAACGTCAATATATTGGGCGTGCGGCGCGGGGGCAGTTACATCACGCACAACATAGGCGAGCGTAAGGTGGCGAAAGGCGACGTGCTGCTGGTGCAGGGCACATGGGACGCCATCGGGAAGATAAGCCGCGACACGCGCGACTGGGTGGTGCTGGGCGAGCCGGAGAGCCGGGCGTCGAAGGTGACGATAGACTACAAGGCTCCCATCGCCGCGGTGATAATGCTGGCCATGATACTGGCGCTGGTGTTCAGCAGCGTGCCGGCTGTGTTCGTGGTGCTGACGGCTTGCGTCCTGATGATGCTGACGGGATGTTTCCGCACCATATCCGACGCTTATCGAACCATAAACTGGGAGAGCGTGGTGCTGATAGCGGCAATGATGCCCATGAGTTTCGCATTGGAAAAGACGGGAGTGAGCGAGCTTGTGAGCGTGTCGCTGGTGGAGGCATTGGGAGGCATCGGTCCCCATTGGCTGATGGCCGGCATCTATTTCACCACATCGTTGCTGACACTGTTCATCTCCAACACCGCCACAAGCGTGCTGATGGCGCCGATAGCTGTGCAGAGTGCCGTGGCGTATGGTGTCAGCCCGCTGCCGATGCTGTTTGCCGTGACGTTCGGCGCATCATTGTGCTTCATGTCGCCGTTCTCCACGCCCCCGAACGCGCTTGTGATGCCGGCAGGGCAGTACACGTTCATGGATTATGTCAAGGTCGGCGCCCCGTTGCAGCTGCTGCTCGGAATCCTCATGATATTCGTAATCCCGCTGTTCTTCCCGTTCTGATCATTTTCAGAACCGCCGTGAAATAATATAAGGTCTTGAACAGTTATAATATTAGCTAATATTCAGAACGTTAATCTTAATTGGATAAAGACATGCAAGTCGGAAAAATATTGTTGCCATTGCTGATTCTGGGCAATGCGTTCGTGGCACTGTCGGCGAATGACGGCCGGGATGCAAAATTCATTCCCGCATCCGATTCTCGTATAGCCTACATGGGCCGTATAAGTACCGCCAAGCCGGATATGGTCAGATTTACTTATCCGGGAGTAAACATAAACGCGGGATTTACCGGCACTTCGCTGAAAATGGGCGTGAAGCCGGGCAGCGGCTCATATATGATCGAAATAGACGACGAGTTGCCTTATCGGTTGAACATCGGACAGAACGATTCGATAGTGACGTTGGCCGAAAGCCTCCCGGAAGGTAATCATAAGGTGCGCGCCACGTATGTCCTGGAGGGATATGCGCTGAAGCCGGAATTCCATGGATTCTATGTGGATAAGGGCGCGGATCTGTCGGCCGGACCGGTGCTTCCCAAGAGGAAGATAGAGTTTATCGGCAATTCGATAACGTGCGGTTACGGGGTCGAAGCCGACAAGCCCACGGATCGGTTCACATACGATACCGAGAATTTCTATTATACTTACGCTGCACGGACGGCGAGAAACCTTGACGCACAGCACTTGGTAGTGGCGCGGTCGGGTATAGGAGTGTACAGAAACTATGGTAGTCCGAGGGAGGGTTGCAAGGGTGATATGCCGGACATGTACGGACAGACTCTGTTCGGCGATTCCACCGAGTTGTGGGATCACTCGCAGTACCGGCCGGATGTGGTGTGCGTGAATTTAGGCACCAATGACGTAAGCGAGGACAAATATGAGGTCGCGTTGCTGGAGGACGGTTACAGAAAGTTCATAAAGCATTTGCGGGCCACGTACCCCGACGCTAAAATAATAATGTTGACCGGCTCGATGCTGAACGGGCGGCAACTGCAGGTGGTGAAAGACGCGTTGAACAAGGTGACCAAGGAACTGAAGTCAGCCGGCGACAGGAACCTGTATCGTTTTGACTTCACTCCGCAGACAGGTTCCCTCGGCATGGGCGCGGACTATCATCCCTCGATCCGGCAGCAGCAGAAGATGGCCTCCGAACTCACCGCCTGCATCCGCAAGCTGATGAAGTGGTAAATTTCAAACCGGTTGAGTTGAACGGGGTGGTTGAGAGTATTAAAAAAGAGGGGGAGATTCAACCGGATTGATATGAGACAAGGAATAAAGAGAATAGCGGCCAGTGTGCTGGCGTTGGTAGGAATAGTAGCCATGGCTGATGCCGGGCAGCCTAAGATATTCGACTACATGTATGGCGGCGACGGGCAGAGGGTATGTCTGCGCCTGCCGAAAGAAAATGGGGTGCGCGCGGTGCTGTATGCGCATCAGAACATGACGGAGGAGGTGCTGTTCCGTTCGCCGTCGTTTACGCACAAGATGGATTCGCTTGGTGTGGCTATGGTGTTCGTGCAGAGCGGTTCGCAGAACTGGGACACGTCTACCGGTTGCCAGGAACGCTTTGAAAGCATCATCGACTCGCTGGCCTCGATGTCGGGCCACAATGAGATAAAGACGGTCCGTATAATACCGTTCGGACATTCGGCGCAGGCTACGTTCCCGTGGAATTTCGCGGCGTGGAATCCTGACCGTACGCTGTGCGTGATATCATATCACGGCGATGCTCCGCGCACCAACCTGTGCGGCTATGGCCGCGCGAACGTGGAGTGGGGACGCACCCGCAACATCGACCGCATTCCGGCGCTGATGGTGATGGGCGAGTATGAATGGTGGGACGCGCGTCTGCGTCCGGCACTCGCTTTCCAGATGATGTATCCCGACAGCCGTATCTCCTTCCTGTGCGATGCCGGCAGAGGCCATTTCGACCTGTCGGAAGCCACCCAGGATTATATGGCGCGATTCATAGCCAAGGCTCTGGAGAATCCACGTCCCGAAGATGGCGTGAGATATTCGCGCTGGTTTGAGGACGGAACGGAAAGTACGGATCCGCACGAGCAGTTCTGGTATCAGGACCGGGAGATGGCAGCCCTGACCAAGGCTCGTTATGCCGAGACACGCGGTAAGAAGATGCAGTATGTGTCGCTGAAAATCAACGGCGAACTGCTGCCGTACAACAAGGACAGCCATGTCAAGATCAACGGCAGGTATCATGAGGGAGAGTTCACGGTGGAGCCGGTGTTTACGGACGAAACACGCATGACGGAGAGTGACGCTCATGCCGCCGTACGCCCGCGGGTGGTGCTGATTTCGGGGCCGGCCATTCAGACCGGCGAATACACCTTCCGTTACGATCCCGATTATTTCGGACGCGACCCGAAACGCCAGTGGACCGGCATCACGCTATGCGTGGAAGCCGATGGCGACGCCACCTACAAGCCAGCCGTCCAGGAGCTGAACCTCAGCAAAGCCAAATAACCGGAAATCCGTTTCCTAAGCTCGAGGTAAACTTAACTTTTAGTTTATAAGTTGCAGACCCTGAAGGTGAAAATTGTTCAATCGACTGTAATAATTGGCTGACCGAAGAATGTGGACAGCATGGCAAGCGTTGAGATAGTGAAGTTATGCTCGCCGCTAAGCCAACGCGTTATCTCGTTGGGACGTTTGCCGAGTGCTTCGGCAAACTGTTTTTTATTCAGGCCTTTTTCGTGCATAAGTGCATCGAGCCTGTTAGAGATTGCAAAAGAGAGCCGGGTTTCCTCCCGTTTCTCCAGAGTAATCTCATTGAAGATTTCCTGTAAAGAAATGTTGGCGGTTCTCATAATTTTTGCGTTTGTATTTACAACGCAAAATTAAGAAAAATGTTTTACATAAATGTAAAAGTTATGGAATCTCCATGCAAATTTCCGTTTTGTAGTACAGAGGGTTTTTAGATTGATAACATTACAACTATTGCCGGGAGATTGTTGAAGATATGCAGACCGACGCCCCACCAGAAACCAAGATTTACCCGGTAATATGTTATTGCACATCCGGCGAAGAACGGGACGCTGATAACTAATAGCATATATGGGATAAGGGTATAATCATAATTAGAGAAGGCTATGAGATGAAGAAGTCCGAATGCTATGGCTGTGACGTAAATCGAAGGTTTATAATACTTTTTCTTTTGTGAATTCCAGAAAGAATCTGTAGTGAAGAAATAGATTGCTGAAAACAGTGCTGCCATTGCGAATGCACAGATGGCAACATAGGCGATGGAATGGGAATATATATGCTGCCAAAGCATATACGCAGGTATTGCGGATGCAGCCAACGCCACTTGCCATCTTCTGAAAGATAATCCCAGGCGGAATATACATTCTTCCAGCAATGGCGCGACAATACTGACAGTCATCAATACATAGACAGTCGATCCAATTGTCTTTGCAGTTTCCGGATTGCCTACAAAACTGGTCTGCGACTCCGGGTCGATACCACACGTCTTATAAATGGCGGTACATCCGATAATCAGAAGCATCGCGACAATTCGACTAATCAGCCAGAACAACAATCCATATCCCACGACCCATTTCTTGGAATGGATCCGGAAATCATCTGTACGTGAAAGAATGAATTTCATAGCTCCTTCTCCCAATCTATAAGGTTGTTGATTTGTTTAATATTACTTCTATACCACAGGTATTCAAGACCGAACCCCAATACAGTCAGTCCCCAGGCAAAAAACATTCTCCAGGTATTAATGAACATTGGAGTGAGGGAGAGCCATATCAAAAGCGGAATTATTACTGACGCAGTCGCAAGTTCAATATTGCGATACATTTTTTTTACCGATACGACGGTCATAAGAATTTCCTGGTTTGTATAGTCCCATAGATTGACGGCCTTGATGGAACTGTATATCCGGATCCCATAGATAATGGCGATGAAAATAGTCAGGCAAAAGACGATGAGCCACCAATATGGGAATTTCATTGGCGACCAGAAGGGAGAAAACGCCATGAGGATGAGGCAAATTATTGTAAAAATCCCATCCCACCGAGCTCTTGTCAAAAGTCTCGATTTTATGTCATTCCTTTTTGAAAGGGATTCGTTTGCCACATTCTCACTGAGTTGCGAATCGATATGAGGCTTAACCGACTCCCATGTTGTTTTCAAATCTTCAAGTTCCATAATCATACCTCCTTTCTTGATGAAATCTTTTCTTTGATTCTATATAGACGGGATGCGACAGTATTCCTCGGGATACCCATATTTGAGGCAATTTCGTCATAGCTTAACTCATCAAGCCACATTAATATCAATGCTTTTTCCATAGGGTTGAGTTGTGCTATTTGAGCGTAAAGCCATTCTAACTTTTCTCTCAATGCCTTATCGTTGTCATCCTGAAAGTGAAAAGAGGGAATATCGTCGAAAGAAACCGTTTTGACTTTTGGGTTAAACTTTCTCAAGGAAAACAGGCAAGTGTTTATGCATACTTTATATACCCATGTTGCTTCAGAACTCTCCTGTCGGAAATTACGATACCCTTTGAATAGGGAAATCAGGACTTCCTGTCGTAGGTCCTCAAATGGTACCTCGCTCGTTGCATAGAAGAAACAGACACTGAAAATTATCTTTTCGTGTCGTCCGACCATCGCCATGAAAGATTTATTATAGTCAGAATTCATCATCATCTGTTTCTCTTTGCAAAGTTAGTTGCAATTTAATGAGAATAGTTCCCTCCAATGTAAAAAATAAGAACAATTCACGTTCTGCGGCATTCTTGCGTCTCGGCAGAATCCCAATGCTTAGAATAATTCCGCATTAAATAAAAAAAGAGCGGTCTTGTGACTGCTCTTTCCAACCGGGCGAAACCGATCCCTAAAATCGTTGCTCGCTCAAGCGAATTTTTTTGTTCAAGGGAAACAATCTTTTGTGGATGTAGGAATAGTAGACATTACGAATTCCATAAGCTTTTAACAAGTCTATTCGATAAAAGGCTTTTATTTTCAGCCTCTTATGAATATTGCGCCCGGCTCGCGGAAAGTTATTGGAATACACTAGTGTAAGTCGCTCTTTCGAGGCGTGAAGTATTTGACGCGGAAGTTGGGCAACGCATTGACAAGTCTTAGGGCCTCTTGATTTGCCGCCTCGTTTTTGCTGGGGCGTCTGATCGTCGCGTTGCTTATCGAGCCGTCGGGATGCACGGTAAAGTTGACAATTACCCGTTCGGAACCTTTGTAACCTTCAGGCACCCGGAGGTTGGCATCAATCCATTCCTTTAGTTTACCGTTGCCTCCGGGAAACTCACAGCGTGGGTCAAGGTTTATAAACAGTTTTTTTAGTTCCGCCTTAATGCCGGCAACGGTTTCAGGCGAAACCGTCAGGAATACAGCCCGGTTGCCGTACTCGTCGTTTTTCACTTCCATCTTCTGGATGGAGTCGGCCGGCACCATGTCAAGTGGTGCGCCTGCTATCCATTCGTTGTTGAAATAGTAAAATACGGTTTCTGTGTCCTTCTCGGTGAGCGGGAACTGAATTTCTCGTACAGTGCTGTCGTTCACACAGCAATCCTGCGCGAACGCCACCCACGCCTGAACGATAATCGCTGACACTAATAATAACTTCTTCATAAAGGTTTAAGGCTTCTTATTTTTTCAAAATGTCACGGATAGGTCGCATCCGTTCCAATTGCAAATTTAGTAAGGGTAAATGGATTTGGTCTTAACAAATGTATAGACTCCCTTACTTTTGCTTATGTTTTGATATCTGTGTCCGGATTTTTTGCCAGTTCCCGGCGGATACGGCTGAGATGGTTTGGTGTAATCAAGAGGAAGGAGGACAGATCTTTCAATGTAACGGTCTCAACAATATGGGGATATTGTTCACATAGTGCCACATAACGCTGACGTGGCGATTTGCGGTAAAGATTGAGCAACCGCATGAATATCATATTGAACAGCGATTTGTATTCGTCGAGCAGCGATGGAGAAAGAAACTCTTTGAAAGTCTTTAACGGTATTCGCAATATTTCACAATCAGACCCGGCGATAATTGACATCTGGGATGGCTCTCCATGCAGCGATGAATGGAAATCTGTAATGAACTGACCGGGAAAGGCAAAATTAATTACTGCCTCATTTCCCGAATCATTAAGGGTGACGACTTTGAAATAGCCTGACACTACAAGGGCAGCATAGCGCGTAACGGTTCCTTGCTGAAAAAAATGTTCCCCTTTCTTATAAAGGCATGGCACGCCCTTCTCGCGGCAAAAATCAGTGGCTGCCGTAAGATCCAGAAAGTCGATATATGAGTTGAACTGTGCCATAAGGTATTACAAAGTTAGCTGATATTTCCGAAATCAGGGGCATATCTCGCAGAAAATTCGTAATTTTGCAATGCAATAAAAACGAGAATGACAAAAGAAGAACTGCTTACAAGGCTTAACGATATGGAATGGGATGACTTTGAGGTCAAAGAGGCTTCAGGAGGCCTCCCTAAATCCATGTGGGAAACCGTCAGTGCTTTCTCCAACACAGCGGGAGGCTGGATTATCCTCGGTGTGAAAGAGAAGAAAACGGAAAACAGTTCTGAGTTCATTGTCAACGGTGTGGCAAATCCTGAGCAACTGGAGCAGGATATTGTCACCACATTGCGTTCCAGAACAAAATTCAACGCGCCTGTATCATGCAAGGCTCTGAAGTTTACGATTGATGATAAGGATATTCTCGCTTTTGAAATACCCTTGTCGCCCCATCGTCCTGTTGCCATCAAAAGCAACGGCGATGTGTACGTGAGAACCGGAAGCGGCGACACTCTCGCTACGGACATGGAGATAGATGCGATTGTGAGGGATGCTTCTTTCGGCGCGAAATCAGAAATGGAAGTCCCCGGTTCTGGATTCAAGGACATAAATCCCGATTCCATAGCGTCATACCGCAGTTATCTGCGGGACTTCAACCGCCCGTTGTCGTTTCCGACACTGGGGGATGAGGAATTTTGTCGGAAACTGAATATTGTCCTTTCATCGGGTAGATTGTCATACGGGAGTCTCCTGATGTTTGGTAAGCGAGACTCAGTGCTTGACGCATTACCGAATTTTTGGATAGATTACATGGAGGTGCCTGGACATTCGTATGCCACTGCCCCGCAACGATATACTTACCGTATGCCGGAGCAGGAAAACATCTGGGAAAGTTTTCAGTTGATGATGCACCGTTTGCGCAATTTCGTAGATGCCCCATATTTGGAAGGCCCAGACATGTTCGGTGTGGAAGACAACTCCCGACTGTTCTGTCTTCGTGAGGGTTTGGTAAACTTTTGCGCACACTCCGATTATTTCGCGTCTGCCCATCCGACTATCAGGGTATTCGATGACAGAATAGTGATGCAGAATCCGGGCCGGTTCATTCTTGCTGCTGACGAGTTCCGAAGCCGCATCCTGTCAATGCCTCGCAATCCAAGCATAATCAGATTATTCCGTCATCCGAAACTGTCTGAAAACGCCGGGTATGGAATCGACAAGATATTGGGATGGGAGAAATTAACTGGAAAATCCGTCACGTTCGACAGTGATATGCTTATCTCGACAGTCACTTATCCGTTGGCAACTGCTAAGGATTCTCGCCGCGTTGGCGAGAATGGCGAGAATAATGGCGAGAATGAGAAGAAGTCTACCAGAGAAAGACTGATAGCTTTGATTAAAGAGAATCCCCGGATAACGAGAGCATCATTATCTGAACAGCTTGGAATTTCTTCATCAAACGTGCAATTCCACATAGAAAGACTTAAATCGGAAGGAGTTATTGAACGCGTAGGTTCGTCAAGAAGCGGGTATTGGAAATTCCTATCTGAATAGGTCTGAAAATAGGTCAGAAAGTAGGTCAGAAAATGGACAAGTCGAGAGAATAGCAGTTTTTCTGCCACCACAGTTGGCCGCTATGTGTTTGGTAATTGCTGAATGTGTCAGTCGCGCATGCGGTTGCGGAACCGGAGGGGCGTCATGCCGGTTTGCTTGCGGAAGATGCGGCACAGGTACGAGGGGTCGTCGTAATGAAGGCGCTCGGCTATCTGCTTTACGGTCAGGTCGGTGGTATCGAGCAGGTTCTTGACCACCAGTCCGATCTGTATGTTGATCTGTTCCTTGGCCGTGGTGCCGAAATATTTACGGTTGATGATGTTCAGGTAATTGGGGGTGATGTTGAGCCTGTCGGCGTAATAGGCCACGTCGTGATGCCTGGCGTAATGCCGGCTCAGCATGGCGATGAAGTCGTTGGCCAGCACCCACGCCCGGTTCTTGGCCGGGTTGTCGCCAAGCTGACCTAAGCGCCGTTCTATCTGGTCGGCCATGATGTGCATCAGGTTCTCGGTTTCATTGTGCATGGTCTCGAAACGGATAGGCTCCGAACAGTTCGCCTCTATCCATTCAAGCATCGTGAACCAGTTGGACACGATTCCCCGGAGAGGATATGGGACTGGAAAGACCGTGGACTTGAATACAAACTCCCAGAAACGGTTGGATGTCATCAGATAAAATATGTCGAGCGTCTCGTTAAATCCGATGCGCAGACACACGGCCTTGAAATCGTCCGAGAATTGCAGAGGCACCGTGACCATGTCGAATGTGATGAACGCCATGCGACCGGGGCGGAACGTGCGGATCCGTGAGCTGATTGAGAACTTGGCCGAGCCTTCGCGGCATAACATGATAAGGCAGCCATCCACCGGCAATGGCTGTCCGCACCGCCATGTCGAGGCATCGGCCTGACCGCACGAATATGGTGCGAGGTGATGTTTATTCGGGTTATTTGTTGTCATGGAATGTGTAAAATTACCTTAAATTCGGCAATATTGCAAAATTTGTTATAAAAAGTACTGTCTTTATAACGTTTTTGCCCTCGGTTATGGCTGATATATTTACTAATTTTGCAGCCGGTTTGGAATTACCCTTTTTAATTACAGGCAAAATGGATAGAGATAAACTTGACTTCGGGAACGGCAGGATCAAGAGCCTTTTCCTCGCCATGTTTTTCCCGACACTTATAGGGATGCTGTTCAATTCCGTGCTGAATATATGCGACGGCATGTTCGTGGGTCACGGCGTGGGCAGCAATGCCCTTGCGGCTATCAATATCGTGGCGCCGCTGTTTTTGGTATGCACGGGAGTCGGCCTGATGTTCGGCATCGGCGCCTCCGTGATCGGCGGCATACGGCTGGCCGAGGGAAACGTCAAGGCCGCGCGTATCATAATGACGCAGGCCTACATAGCCGGCGGCGTCATATTCGGCGTCGTCATACTGGTATCGCTGCTCTTTACGCGCCCGCTGCTCTATGCGTTGGGATGCAGCGAGGCTCTGGAACAGAACGCCACGGACTATCTGCTGTGGCTGCTGCCCGGTCTGCTGTTCTTCTACCTTCAGTGTGCCGGAATGATGCTGATACGCCTTGACGGATCGCCCAAGTATGCGATGTCCATCCAGATAATTGTGGCCATTCTCAACATATTCCTGGACTGGTATATGGTGTTCCCCCTGGCGATGGGTATAAAGGGAGCGTCGATAGCCACCTCGCTGAGCTGTATCGTGGGCGGAGTCATGGTGCTGGCATATTTCATATTCTTCTCCAAGACCTTGAAGTTCTATCGACTGAAGATGTCGGTGAAATCGCTGAGGCTGTCGTTGCGCAATGTGGGATACATGGCCAAGATAGGACTCGCCACCTTCATCGCTGAGCTGGCCATCGGTGTCACCATGGTGACCGGCAACTTTATGTTCCTGAAATATTTGGGCGAGGCAGGCGTGGCGGCTTACAGCGTAGGCTGCTATCTGTTCCCCTTGATGTTTTCCATCAGCAACGCCGTGGCGCAGTCGTCGCAGCCTATCATAAGCTATAACTACGGGGCCGGCCGGATGGACAGGGTGCGTCAGGCACTGCGGATGTCCATTATCGCCGCCAGCATCTGCGGCGTTGCAATAACAGTCGGAATGTGGACATGGTCGCCCGCACTGGCCGGTATCTTCCTCGATTCGGCCGAGGCTGCATACGCTCTGGCGCGTCAGGGACTGCCGCTGCTTGGTCTGTGCGCCCTGTTCTTCGCACTGAACATCACCTTCATCGGCTACTATCAGAGTTGCGAGCGGGCTGCACGCTCCATCTGCTACATGCTGCTACGCGGTGTGGTGTTCCTGGTGCCGGGATTCTTCCTGCTTCCCGCGTCGCTGGGTACTACGGGACTGTGGCTGGCCATTCCTGTCTCCGAAATCCTGACCCTGACGGTTATAGCAGTGATTTATCTGTGGCAGCACAGACGGAGAAATCTTCAGCCGGCTCCCGGTTCGTGAACCGACTGAGCCGGGATGAAGCCGGGACCTGATAAACTTGTTGGAAATTAGAAAAATCAGGACTGATTCCATTTGCAGGAGTCAGTCCTTGTTGGTTATCTAAGGTATGATGCCTTAATATTGCTCGAAATTGTAGACGACGCCTTTCGATACGATGCCTTCTTCATCCATTCCGGTGACATGGGAAATGATGAAGGGCTTGTCCAGTTTTTCCGTGGAGTTGCCATCCATGTCGCATGATTCCGTGACCAGAATATTAGCCGGCGTGCTTATTCCCTTGAAGTATGATTCGAAGGAATTGGAGCGACCGCTGGCATCGGTGGTCATTTCCGTCTTACAGATGATGACCGGCCCGAGAAAAGTCTTGGACGGGTATGTGAAGCTCCAGGAGGTGGTGTAGCATTTCTCATTGCTTCCCTTGCCTTTACACTCTGTGGCGGCATACGAAGCCGAGGAATCCTTGAAGCTGACGTACAATGGAGATCCTTCCATAAGGAAACTGCCCTCGGAGGCTACGGACGACGAAAGCCATGCTGCGTCACCGGTGAAGGGGTTGCGTATTTTCAGCCAGTCACCCTCTTGTCCCAGCATTTCGAAGCAGTCGTTGTAGAATGCTTTTCCCACGATAGCGGCCGAGGTGGAAGGCTGCTGGCGGATGTTGGCCGTAGCCGATGAAACGAACACTGCGTCGACCCCTGTTTCCTGTGCGGAAGCGGAGAATGCCGATATTGCCATTACGATGGCTGCGGAAAGAGCGGTTACTGTTGTCTTGAAATTTGCCATAAGGTAAATTTATTCGTTAGTTAGAGTATGATTGTCGCGCAAAAGTATGCAAATTATTCGACATCCGCAAATCCCCTCTTGTCCGGATTGCCGATTAGTGTGCGTTCTTTTTGCGGCGGGAGGTGTAGATCATGTAGATGCCTAACAGGATGAAGGCGGAGAGGATAAGCAGCATCTCGGTGACGTGGTCGAGGGGTGCGACCCAGATTTCCTGAAACAGATTGTTGCGGCCCATTATCTCGACGGGGGTCCAGAACACGATGACGGTGGCGATGGCCATGCGCAGATTGGCACCCCACGAGGGGATGCGCAGCATACGTGCGAACATGAAGCAGGCGCCGATGAAACATCCCACGCCAACCAGGATGGTGACGGGATGACTGTCGCCTAAGAACACTGGGTCGTAGCAGAACATCAGCAGCAGATACGACGCCCACATTATCATGTTGAATTCCATGAAGGTCACGATCGAGACGTGGCGCGTCATGGGGCGCGCACAGATCTCGCTCTTGCGCCCTCTCAGCAGCTGACGCTGACACCAGTTGATGAAGTTGCAGCCGTTGCGTGTGCTGAACGTGTACATCACCATTATCAGCATGAAGAAGCCGAACGACGCCGGCAGAATCAGATACTCGGGCTTGGTCACGACCTCGCCTGTGACGGGGTCGAGCATCGGCTGTGTGCCGAAGCGGTTGGCAAAATACATGAACAGGAATTCCACCCATCCGGTCCAGAACAGCAGACCGCCGATCAGTCCCCACAGCGTCTGGTGCGTATCACCCTTGGCGAAAACGCCGCGGATGGCCATCAGCATGCCGACCAGGCCCATGGCGAAAGCTGAATAATGCAGCGCGGTGGGCTGCATGAAGTGCTCCATCAGTATCATCAGCGCGTGGCCCAACGGCATGAGGAACAATACGATGAGAAAAGAGCTTATGGCTTTGAAGGGATATTTTTTCTTGGTCTGTGACTTCATGTCTGTAATATTGAATGATGTTTACGGAAAATTCTTTGATAAATTCGACGGCAAAATTACAAACATGGCGTTGTCTCCGCAATCCTCTGAAATGAGTATTGTTAGTGTAGCGGGAATTTCATAACTTTGCGGCTCGATGAAGAAACCCTTTCACATAACATGGCGCGGATTGCATCGCTGGCTCGGGCTGGTGATGGCGGTGCTGATGCTTGTGTTCTGCGTGTCCGGACTGATACTGAATCATCGGGATCTGGTATCAGGATGCGACGTGAGCCGTAAGTTGCTGCCGTCTTCATACCGGATTAAAGACTACAACAACGGCGTGGTCCGGGGTACGGTGAGGTTGGGCGGCGACACGGTCCTGCTGTTCGGCAATGCGGGAATATGGCTCAGCGACACGTCGCTCGCAGATGCCCGCGACTTCAACGCAGGTTTCCCTAAAGGAATGGACGGGCGCAATGTGCGCAACGTGGTGCGTACAGGCACGGGCCAGCTGTACGCAGCCGCACAGGCCGGACTGATGCGTCATGACGGAGAAAGGTGGAGGCCGGTCGGGCTTCCCGGCAATACGGAACGCGTCACCGACGTCGCATTGCTGCCCGACAGCGCCGGAGTGCTGGCCCTGACCCGTTCGGACGTTTATGTAAAGTCTGCGAATGATGCCCTATTCAGAAATGTCGGCCTTAAGGCTCCCGCAGGGGCAAAGAATGAAGTGACGCTGTTCAAGACGGTATGGAATCTGCACAGCGGCCAGCTTTTCGGTTTGCCCGGGGTATTGATTGTGGATGCGCTTGCCGTAGTGTTTATTTTTCTGAGCGTTACGGGTATAATAGTCTTTGTTTTGCCATATTCCATACGCCGGAGCGCGGTGGCTAAGGTGAAGCGTCAGGCAGGATGGCTGAAATGGAATTTCAGATGGCATAACAGTGTGGGTTACTGGACCATCGGTCTGACGTTGCTGATAGCGGAGACCGGGGCGTGTCTGCGGCCGCCGTTGATGGTGCCGTTGGCCTTAAACCGGACCAAGGCTATTCCCGGCACGACGCTGGATCATGACAATTTCTGGCACGACCGCCTGCGGGCTATCCGATGGGACAGCATGTCGGGCCGCTGGTTGCTGTCCACATCCGAGGGATTCTATACGGTTGACGAAAGTTTTCACGCCGCGCCCGAACCGTCAGGAGCGAAAGTGACACCACCGGTCAGCCCTATGGGAGTAACCGTATTTGAGGAAATGGAGCCGGGCAAGTGGCTGATCGGCTCATTCAGCGGGATGTATGTGTGGGACATGCGCTCGGGCAGAATCCATGACTGGTTTACCGGACAGGAATACAGGAAGAAAAAGCCGGGACCGCCTATAAGCGATCATCTGGTGGCCGGTTTTACGCGGGACGTGTCTGGTTTTACGCGGGACGTATCCGGCGGCAATATTGTGGTGTTCGACCATTACAAGGGCGCGGTCGGATTGCCAGAGATGCCGGAGGTGCTGAGTCGACAGCCGATGTCCCTTTGGAACGTAGCGCTGGAGGCGCACAGCGGCCGCCTGTACGACAGTCTGTTGGGTCCTGTTTCCGTACTCTTTATTTTCCTGGCCGGCGCATCGTGTGTACTGGTGCTCGTCTCAGGCTGGAAAATGGGCCGCCGCCGCAAAAAGAAAAAGCGAGATTTCGTATAGATTTTTGAGCGTTTTGAGTGCATAATATTTTTATATATCAAGGATTATGATTATTTTTGTCTGATAAACCAACACAATAACGACATGAATAAACTGATTTTAGCCATAATTCTGCTGTTACCAACGCTGGCATGGGGGCAGACAGAACAATCCGAACAGGGGTGGTCTGATATAGTTACAAAAATGATACATGACAATAAGATGTATGACTATAAAAATGCGTACTATGGAGAAGAATTTGCCATATGTGGACTTGAAAAATCTATTTGCATATTCGTAAAGTCAACAGATACTGCATTTTTCATGATAGAAAACAAGAAACTTGGAAAATTAAAAGAATCTCTTGCCCTTGTGAAAAACAAGTTCTGTGAATGGGACAGTATTGCCAAAGCAAATAGCGTAACAAACTTCAGTAAAGACATAGAGGTGAAATTCCCTAAACAGCTGTTGGGATGGTCTAAAAACAGAGTAACTTACGCTTGTAATAAAGTGCCGATAGAGTTTGTCTTTAAGGTAGATAGTCTTGGTAATACGAGTATTATAAGTTCTTTCTACGCAACCGCCGCCAGAGATATTTCTATTGTGACCCAATATTTCTTGGCGTTTTCTTCGCCTGATGATTTACAGGAATTTATTGATTCACTGGATACGCAAAAAATAAACCATGGCCTAAAGAAAATATCACAAAGAGATCCATCATTTTCCAACAATAAAAAAGAGGATGAGGGATTATTCAAATAAATATTTCTCATTTCCTATATGTGTATTTTTGCATAAATATTTGAATCTAAGAGCCGTTCACACCCGAGGACGGCCTTATTTATTCACGAGCCAAGTCGAGTAGACGGATAACCGATTCATCTGATACTGATTTTGCCGAGTTCCCTCAACTTTGAATAGACTGTGAAAGTGACTGTCAGATGCTGATACTTGCCAATAGCCTATTTTGTGAGTAATATGGCTGAGATTGTCGACTACCGGAGGGACGGTGTCCTCTCCTCCCACTCAGTGACGGCCTGGGCGCCGTCACTCTAGTATTGGCGCGGCCGAGACAGCACACGCCACTGTTGACAATAACGGTCTGGTGACGCTTCACGCCGACACGAGCGAGGTAATGGCGGCCGCTGAAGATGGAAACGGGACGACTGTACGCTCGTGCAAGATTGTTGCCGAGTCGCTGTATACCAACGGCCCTGTGGCCGAGGTGACCGTGACCGACACGTCGACTCCTACGGGCATCGGGAACATGTTTGACAACGGCGAGTCGGGCGACATTAACTTTGATGCCCCGATCGAAGTCTACACCCTGCAAGGCGTACGGGTATTCGACAGGATGAAGAACCTGGTAGCCGGCATCTATATAGTTCGTCAGGGCAAGAATATCAAGAAGATCCTGGTGAAGTAACTGCGTTGCCACCATCCCAACCTATACCACAGGCTGCCGCTCCCTCCGGAACGGTAGCCTGTCCTATTATCATGAATATGAGGTAGAGAGATTGCCTCTTTTAGCAGTAGGAATTTTGTGGTGCAATAGTTATTCGTTAACTTTGCATTGTCAAATATTGTGACAAGACACACGATTTGACAATAACATGATAATACAAAGACCTCATTACCTTAATCAGCTGATTGCTTTACGCCATAACGGTTTGATTAAGGAACGATGCCTTAGACGACAGGAGCCACACTGCGTTATGAAACCATTTTGAGGGGGTCAAAGTCCGGCTTTGAGCTTGTTTATTTGAGCGCAAACCCTACTAATATGATCCAATCCATAAAGAAGGGAATTGCTGTCAATGTCCATCCATGAGAATAGGACCATTATCTTGGTATATATGTTTATCACATACGAAGTGTCGATTGTGGAGGTATTGGTTGCGAAACAGATGGTCTCGTGATGGGCGATGCGGTTTCGTAATGAATTGACCTTATCAAGTTCATTGAATATAAAGGTTTGGTTGTATTGTATTTCCCTTGAAGAACGTGGCTTACTGGGAAATATCGATAATAGGTTCCGTCCTGTAACACGATATTGGATTGGCGAGAACATGTATTTCCATATTCCGAACTCCATTTCCGCCAATAGTTTCGGATGTGAATAGGATTGTGTCTGCTGTAATTTATGATAGGCAAAAGCGATAATGTCCCGAGTCTTTCTCAATATCTGCTGCGTGAAAATTCCGTTTGTTGATACGGAGTCTTTAAGCCATTCCTCTCCGAGATTCTCGGTCAGCTTGCGGTCAATGGCGTTGCGGAGTGCGACCTCAAAGCAACTGACGATGGTGAACATTTCCTGAGAAATTTGCAGATTATATCGGTATAGCGTCATAGCCTTGCGGGTGTCACCACCGCAGGCAGTCAGATACCTCTCCATACGTTGAGAGGACATTATTTTCTCAAAATCTGCGTATTTCATTAGAATTTCAGAATCTTTTGGGATAAAGTTTTGTTTTTAAGATAAAAAACACTATCTTTGCAGTGTTGAATCCCGGTAGCCCCTGTATATCAAGCTATCGGGTTTTGTTTTTATGTCTGCAAATTTATATAAAAATCGTGAGATTGTTAGTCATGTTTTGTGTAATCTAAAAAGTGATTGAGGAGATGGGGGAGTTGGATTTCAGGGCGAGGAAGGTGAGGACGGTGGATTCGGGACGGTCGGGGACGTCGGGGACGGGAGAGGAGATGGTGATGTCGGCCATGATGTCGTGGCGTGTGACGCGGTTTTGGGACACGGACAGAATCGGGAAACCCCAGTCGTTGGGGTAGGGCCGCGCGGCGGCATGGTCGCGCAGCAATGCGGTCATGGCCGGCCAATTGTCAAGCATTACAACTACATCGATGTCTCGCCAGGAGGCGATCAGATTGGAGAAGGCCGGGGCAGCTTGCCCTTCGTTGCCGATGGCGTAATATCGGCAGCCGTGATCTTGCGGCAGGTCGGTCTCGACGGCATCAATGGTGCTGACGACGGCCACACGGCAGCCGGCTTGCTGAAACGGCTTAGTGTATTGGCTCAGGGCGTGGCGGTCACGGGATATGACCAATACGCGCAACGGTTTGAAGGGGAATGTGAGGAGATGGCGCGAAGCCGGGCTGACGCGCGTCGGGGCGCAACCGGACTTGCGGTTGTGAAGCTCCTCCATCTTCTTTTCAAGGTAATTGTCTGCCATGCCGCAAAGTTACAAAAATATCCGAGACAACCTTTTGTCGTGGTTATGGTTTTAATTATAAAACAAATGGCTATGAAAAGGATTGGAATAATTGTGATGGCGGTGGTGACGGCAATGGTTACGGCGGCGTCGGCGCAGATATGCGAATATGCGGGCACGAGTCTGCCGTACCCCGGCCACGGCGACCGGGAGGCGTATCAGGTGCCGGATTCGCTGGAAGTGGTGTATATAGACCATGTCGGGCGGCATGGAGCGCGGTTTCTTTCCAAAGCATCCTATACACGCGATATGCTGAAATTTCTTGACGATGCCGGGTCGCTGACGCCTGCCGGAGTCAGGCTTCGTGCATTGTGCCATAGTCTTGATTCCGTGACGTCCGGACGTTACGGAGCGCTGGATTCGATAGGAATAGTGGAGCAGACGGGCATAGGCGACAGGATGTCGCGGCGTGGCGCGGAGGCGTTGCGTCAGCTTGACAGTGTCACGGCGATAGCCTCGTATGTGCCGCGTTGCGTCATGAGTATGGATATATGCTCGCATGCCGTGATATGGAATCATCCCAAAACGGAAATGCGTCAGGGAAGCGGCCCGCGTTACAACAGATTGGTGCGGTTTTTCGATACGGACAGCGCGTATATCGCATACGACAGATCGAACGAATGGAAACGTGTATGGGAAGCATACGACGCCAAAGTCAGCCCGGTGGAGGCCGTGCGCCGGCTTATACCCGCTGGCAACGCTGTGGGCGACAAGAAGCTGCGGAAGATGGCTCGCGTGATGTACAAGATAGTAGCCGGTGCCAATGCCGTGTTCGGTGATGTGGACTGGCGCGCGTTTTACACGCCGCAGGAATACCGCCACGCCTGGCAGAGCGAGAATCTGCGACATTATCTGACCTATTCGGCCAATGGACTGAGCCTTACGCCGTCGCGGATGTCATGCAGTCTTGTAGCTGACATTGCCAAGAGCCTGGAGCGTGCCTCGCGGCCCGGTTATGACGGCCCGGCGATGACGTTACGGTTCGGGCATGCCGAGACATTGATGCCGTTGCTGAGCCAGTTGGATGTGCCGGGATGCAGATATGTGACGACCGACTGGCAGAGTGTGGCCGAGCACTGGCACGATTACGAGATTGTGCCGATGGCCGCGAACCTGCAGCTGCTGTTGATGAGAAGCAAGGACTCAGACAGGATGTATGTACAGACCCTGCATAACGAGAAGCCTGCGATGCCGTTGATGACTTACAGTCAGGCTGTGGAATGGCTTGAACAGTCGCTTTCAAGGTAAATGCTCGCTGAGGGTGTTATAAAACATACGGTAAAATTTGCCGGAGCCGCGGATTAGTGCTAATTTTACACAATTTTGGGGATGAAACTGTTACCCGTGTGCCCTATTACCCGTTCGGGGCCTCGGATCCCGATGTGACGTGTGTGAAATTACTAACTAATCTGATATGATGAATAAAGTGTTATTGACGGCTATGTTTGCCGCCGCGGCCTCTATGGGTGTGTCGGCGCAGACATTCAAGGAATGGCAGAATCCGGAGGTGAATGCAGTGAACCGCGCTCCGATGCGCGCTGCGAATTTCGCCTATGACAAGAACGAGGCGGCGCTTGAGAGCCGCAACATGAAGGCTTCTAAAAATTATCTGAGCCTTAACGGTCTGTGGAAATTCAACTGGGTCAACGACGCCGACCAGCGTCCCGTGGATTTCTGGAAGAAAGACTTCAACGACAAGGGATGGGGCGAGATGCCCGTTCCCGGCATCTGGGAGCTGAACGGATACGGCGATCCGCTGTATGTCAACACCGAATATGCCTGGAGCAATCAGTTCGAGAACAATCCTCCGTACGTGCCTGTGGCCAACAACCATGTGGGTACCTACCGCCGCGAGATAAAGGTGCCGGCCAACTGGAAAGGCAAGGACATCATCGCGCACTTCGGTTCGGTTACGTCCAACATCTATCTGTGGGTCAACGGCCAGTACGTAGGCTATAGCGAGGACAGCAAGCTGGCCGCGCAGTTCGACATCACGAAGTTCGTGAAGCCGGGCGAAAACCTCATTGCCCTGCAGATGTTCCGCTGGTCGGACGGCACCTACCTCGAAGACCAGGACTTCTGGCGGCTTTCGGGCATCGGCCGCGACTGCTACGGCCACTTCTTCCGGTTGATAAGGTTTATAGTCCATCACGCATTGCAACG
>OIGD01000347.1_pt1 | contig 57900 bp, 37 predicted proteins | sample 1582211 | NCBI WGS metagenome assembly OIGD01 (sample SAMN04414078, study PRJEB24778) | human gut metagenome | material: faecal | host: Homo sapiens
TTTTTAATTCGGGTTTGTAGGGAATGAAATTTTCCCTATTCATAAAAATTCGGGGAGTATGGGGCGAATTGCCGCCCCGTTATTTAATGGTCATGATGATTGCCTGCTGATAATCCCCGAAGTTCTTGCCGAAAAGGTTAAGACCGCCGCGGTGCACGGCGTCCTGCTTTATGCCGATAGTGAATTTAACGGCGTTGCCTGCGTTCAGCTTCAAATCGGAAACGGTGACATGCGAGTTTACGGGCGTTTTGTCGACGACTACGCCGCCTGCGCCGATAGTAATGGTTTTGAGTATGCCGAACTGCGTGGAAGTGACGGGCCAATGTTCGGGCGTGTACCTGCCGCGCCTGCCGCCGAAGTCGCCGGGCGAAGTGAAAGTCGTGACCTCGACGTCGTTGATTGAAACGGTGATGTCGCTGGGCCAATTATTATTGTAGTACACGGTTTCGGAGCAAATCTCGAACGAGAACGTGATTTCGGAAATTTCGCGACTGTCGGACGGCTTCGGGAAATTATAACTGATGAAGCCCGAGTCGAACCAAATACACTCGGCTTTGACGCGGTCGGGGAGAAAGAACGTGGACGGGTCGTCGAACGCGCCGAGATTACCGTCCTTGCCCGTCATGCCGCACGGCGCCTTTATGTGGCAGTGCGAGTACAGCCCCACGGGCATTTCGGTGACGAACTCCGTCGACTGACTCTCCAGCATGCGCGGCGCGTCCAGCGACACGGTGTAGCTCATCACCATCTGCGAGCAGTACTTGGTGTGACCTTTGGGTCCCGGCTGATAATTGACGAAAATCAGCTGAGCCTCGTTCAGCGCGTCGATATGCCTCGACACCGACGACACGGGAATATCCAGCTCCGCCGACAAGTCCGACAGGTTTTTAGGGCGCAGCAACAAGCTTTTGAGTATCCTCACGCGGTCGGGAACGGAAAGCGCGCGCGAAATCTTGACTATCATGTCGTGGTCGCGCTCGGAAGCCACGGATAAAAATATGTTCTTTTCAGGACTGATAATATCGCTCATTTACTCACCCTTGTGCTCGCCGCCGTCGTTTTCCGCATTTCTCGCCACTAAAGCCCGAAAATCGCCGGCACCGACGGCTCGGTAGTTTCATTAGAATTATACGAAACGCGCAGGCGGTTGTCAACTAAATATATCTATGTTTTCCGAAAAGTGGAAAGTATGAGGGAATAAAACTGTTAAAAATCGGAAAGGTTATAGTTATTGACAGTTGAAAAAATCGTGTTACAATGTATATGTAGAGGCGCGAGGAGCGTAATTTTTGCGTCGCCGCTTTTTTGAGGAGTACTTAAAAAGGCAAAGAGGACAACGACGTCCGCGGTTTTTTAATTCGCGGCGAGGTTGTGCCGAGCAGGCGATGTCGAGAACGAAAACCGCAAGCCTACAATAAAATCACAAGCAGGTGAATGATGCTAAGAACGGAATGCCCAAATCCGCAATTCAGCCGCGACGGATTGATTATTCTCAACGGGAAGTGGAGTTTTTTCTCCGACAGCGTACCCTCCGCACATGAAATCGAGGTGCCGTTCGCACCCGAATCCAGGCTTTCGGGGATTAACTACACGGGCTTTATAAAGGACTGCGAGTACTCGAGAAAATTTACCGTCGATGCGCCCGAAGAGAACGAAAGACTGTTTCTCCGTTTCGGCGCGGTGAATTACGAGGCGACCGTTTACGTCAACGACGAGTACGTCGGCGTTCATCGCGGCGGCTATACGTCGTTCGGCTTCGACGTAACCGACAAGGTAAGAGGCGGCGAGAACGAGCTGAAGGTCAAAGTGCACAACGACGTTACCGAAAACGTGCCCACCGGCAAGCAATCGGCAAGACCGGAGTCGTTCGGGTGCTTCTACACGCGCGTTACAGGCATTTGGCAGCCCGTGTGGCTGGAGTGCACGCCCGTCAATTACATAGAGTCGCTGAAATTCTACCCCGACATCGAGGGTTGCGCGGTGAAAGCGGAGCTCGTTTGCGAGGGCGAGGGCGAAGCCGAAATCGCGGTTACCTACGACGGCAGACTCGTGGGCGAGGCTAAGGGCTATGTAAAGTACCGCCGCGCGTTCGACATAAAGCTGGGCGAAAAGCACCTGTGGGAAATCGGCAACGGCAGGCTGTACGACGTCACGGTGCGCTACTGCGGCGACGAGGTAAAGAGCTACTTCGGGTTAAGGCAGGCAGGCTACGACGGAATGAAGTTTATGCTCAACGGCAAAAGCGTGTTCCAGCGGCTGTCGCTCGACCAGGGATATTACCCCGACGGACTGTACACCGCGCCCGACGACGAGAGCATGCGCCGCGACGTGGAGCTGGGACTGCGGCTAGGCTTCAACGGCGCAAGGCTGCACCAAAAGGTGTTCGACCCGAGGTTTTTGTACCACTGCGACAGAGCCGGCTATCTGGTGTGGGGCGAGTTCCCGAGCTGGGGCGTGGATTACGAAAACCTTAGCGCGCTCGGTACGCTCGTCGGCGAGTGGACGGAAGCGGTGGAACGCGACTTCAATCATCCCTCGATAATCACCTGGTGTCCGCTCAATGAAACGTGGGAGAGCCTGAAAGACGCGCGGAAAGTGCGCGACGTGCGCTTCGTAGACGCTGTTTACGCGGTCACAAAGGCGCTGGACGGTACCCGTCCGTGCGTGGACGTGAGCGGCGGCTTCCACGGTCACAAGACCGATTTGTACGACTTTCACGACTACCTCGACTCCGAAACGCTGGAAAAGCACCTGCGCGCGCTCGAAGAAAACGACGAGATTATCGTGGATAAGGTGTACGCGCCCGACTTTGCCGAGGAGAGCGACCTCAGATACGAAAAGGGCTTGCCCGTCAACGTCAGCGAGTACGGCGGAGTGTCGTATGCGACTTCGACGGACAACGGCTGGGGCTACAGGCGGTGCGGCGGCGAGAAAGAGTACGTTGACTGCTACGTCAAGCTCACGAGCATGCTGCTGAAAAGCAAAAAACTGAGCGGATTTTGCTTCACACAGCTCTACGACGTGGAGCAGGAGCAGAACGGACTGTACACCTACGATCGCAAGCCGAAGTTCGGCGAGGCGGCGGAAAAGCGGATACGAGAGTGCAATCTCGCGAAAGCCGCGATAGAGGATTAAGGCAAACCCGGAATCAAAGTATTCCGCGAAAATAAGTATGAAAAGGAGCAAAACGAAATGAAAGGCAAATTCAAGAAATTTATCGCGACCTTGCTTGCCGCAGTGACGTGCCTAACGATGGGCGCGTGCGCCGGCAACGACGTGGTAAACCCCGACAACCCCGATATACCCGGTATCGACGACGAGCAAATCGACTCGTCCAAAACTCAGCTTTATGTGTTCAACTTCTACGGCGGCTACGGCGCCGACTGGCTTGCCGCGGCGAAGAAGAAGTACGAAGACCTGCATAAAGACGACGTTTACGAGGAAGGCAAAAAGGGCATTCAGATTTACGTAAACAATCAGAAGTCTAATGCGGGCGCGGTGCAGAGTCAGATTCTCGATAACCGCGACGAAGTGTACTTCACCGAATACGCTTATTACTACTCGATGAAAGCGGAAGGCATTCTCGGCGACATCACCGACGCCGTGACCGCCGATTTGAAATCGTTTGGCGACAAAGACGGCTCCACGATAGAGAGCAAGCTCACCGCCGAGCAAAAAGCTTACTTCGGCGTGTCCGAGAGTGACGGCAAAACCCATTACTACGCTATTCCGCACTACTCGGCATATACCGGTATCATCTATGACATCGACCTCTTCGATGAAAACTTATACTATTTCGCAAAAACCCCGACGGGCTCGGCTCTCGAGGAGTTGTTCGTTGCGGATAACACCGTCGCGAGAAGCGCGGGACCGGACGGAGTGGAGGGCACCGATGACGACGGCTTGCCGGCGACCTACGACGAGTTCTTCAAGCTGTGCGAGTACATTAAGCAGGGAGCCGCAACGCCGCTGGTATGGACGGGCGCGAACTACAAAGATTACCTCAACTCGTTCATGACCTCGCTTGCCACCGACTATGAGGGACTTGACCAGATGATGCTCAACTATACGCTTAGCGGCAGCGCGACCGACCTCGGCACCGCGCAGAACGGACAGTTCGTTAAGGACGCGAGCGCGACCGCAATCACCGAAAGCAACGGCTATGAGCTCGCCCGCCAGGCAGGCAAGTACTACGCGCTTCAGTTCGTCGAAAAGATTTGCAGAAACGATAATTATCACTTTGGAAGCACGTTTAACAGCGCGTACTCGCACATGAACGCGCAGGAGGATTTTCTCTACTCCGGCAAGGACGGCGAGACCGACCCTATCGCGATGCTTATCGACGGCATCTGGTGGGAGAGCGAGGCTACACCGACTTTCAACGAAATGACGTCGAATATGGGCGAGCAGTATTCCAAGGCTAACCGCAACTTCGGCTTTATGCCGTTCCCCAAGGCGACGCAGGAAAAAGTTGCCGAGGGCAAAAAGACGCTGTACGACCACATTTTCTCGATGTGCTTCATGAAAGCCAACATCGAGGAGTGGAAGAAGCCTATCGCCTACGACTTCATCAAGTTCGTCAACTCCGACGCGCAGCTCGTCGAGTACAGCCAGATTACCGATACGCCCAAGGCGCTCAACTACACCATGGACGACGCGCAGCTCGCCAAAATGTCGCCTTTCGGCAGGTCGGTCATAAAGGCTAAACAGTCTTCCGACATAGTTTACCCGTTCTCGACGGCGAAGAAGTACGTTAACAATCAGAGCAGTTTCGCAATGGCCGAAATGTTCCGCACGAGCATAGGATCCGGCGAGTATCAGTGGGCTGCAAACGCCTTCCACGAGAACAATAGTCTTACCGTCGACGCTTACTTTGGCGGAATGAAAACCTACACGCAAAATAATTGGAGCAAGCTTGCCTAATCGATAAAGCCCTCGGAGGTAAAACCATTGGAAACGGAACAATCGAAAAAGAAACGCGTGTTGCGAGGAAAGGACAAGGACTTAATCTTCTACACGCTGATGATGATTTTCCCGGTAGTGCAGTTCGCGGTGATGTACATCGGCGTAAACTTCAACTCCATTTTGCTCGCGTTCAAGAAAATCGACACGATAAGCGGCTCCTACGAGTGGACGTTTTCTAATATCACCAACGCGGTGGACTTGTTCGTGCACTCGTCGACGCTGATTTCGGCTGCGAAAAACAGCTTGCTCGCCTACGTCGTGCTCACCTTTATAGGAACGCCGCTCGGACTGATTTTCTCGTACTACATATACAAGAAAATGCCGCTTAGCAACGCTTTCCGCGTGATATTGTTCCTGCCCTCGATAATCTCCGGCATCGTAATGGTCACGATTTTCCAATTCTTCGTCGAGCGCGCCGTTCCGTCTTTTGCAAATCAACTGTTCGGCATAAAGATGAAGGGTATGCTGGAAAACCCGAGCTCGCGCTACTTCACGATTATCTTCTATAACCTGTGGGTGGGCTTCGGCACCTCGGTGCTGATGTATTCCAACGGCATGAGCGGCATCTCGCAGGAAATGGTCGAATCTGCGCATCTCGACGGCGCGACGGGACTGACGGAGTTCTGGAAGATAACGCTGCCCATGATTTACCCCACGGTGTCCACGTTCCTGATTACCGGCATCGCGGGACTGTTCACCAATCAGATTGCGCTGTACTCGTTCTACGGCGGCGGAGCTCCCGAAAACCTGCAAACCTACGGCTACTATCTGTACATGCGGACGAAAAACGCGGCTTCTGAATCGGAATACACGCTGCTGTCGGCAATGGGCCTTTTGCTCACCGTCGTCGTAGTGCCGCTCACTCTCTTCGTCAAATGGGCGCTCGAGAAATTCGGACCGAAGGAGGACTAGTATGAAAAACTTTTCTACCGTCAATATCGAGCCGAAGCTGCGCGTGCGCGACGCCCGTCCGCACTTCAACGCGTTCACGATTACACTTCTGGTGCTGCTGATTCTCTATGCCGTGTCGCTGTTTACGCCGCTTGTATGGGGACTGCTGCGCTCGTTTCAGAAACAATCGGAATTCCGCCTTAACATCATAGGCTTGCCCAAGAAATGGGTGTGGAATTACTCCTACGTTTTCAAAATGTTCTTCGTGCGCGTGCCGTCGGCTGCCGGCGTGAAGAAAGTGGGCATGGGATTGATGTTCCTGTACGCCTTTCTGTACTCGCTGGGCTGCGCCTTTACGTCCACGCTGATTCCCTGCGTGACGGCTTATCTGTGCGCAAGATACAAATTCCGTTTCTCCAAGGTGATTTACACCACCGTCATCGTCACCATGGTGCTGCCCATCGTGGGCGCGCTTCCGTCCGAAATCCGCGTCGCCAAGGCGCTGAGACTTTACGACAAGCTCTACGGCTTGTGGTTGATGAAAGCGAACTTTTTGGGGCTGTACTTCCTCGTGTTCCACGGCATATTCAGAACGTTGCCGATGGCGTACACCGAGGCAGCTAAAATCGACGGAGCAGGCAACCTCTCGATACTCGTGAAAATCATTTTGCCACTGGTGCGCAACACGTTCTTCACGGTAATGCTGATTAACTTCATAGGTTTTTGGAACGACTATCAGACTCCGCTTATCTACATGCCGTCCTATCCCACGATTGCGCTCGGAATGTTCTACATGGCTTCGACCACCGAAAACGGCTTGTCGACCGTACCGATGCGTATGACGGGAGCAATGCTGATGCTTATTCCCATACTCGTGCTGTTCTTGTGCTTTCACAAGCGGCTTCTGGGAAATCTGACGGTAGGCGGACTCAAAGGCTGAAAAATTATTGTAATCCTATTCACAACGACAGGAGGATAAAGTATGAATAAAAAATGGAAAACCATCGTTGCGAGCGCGGTGCTGGCTGCTGCAGTCGCCGCGAGCGGTACGGCGGCTATCGTGGGCGGCGACTCTAAACAGCCTGCCTATGCGATGCCGACGTGGTCCGATTCCGCGGTGGAGGATGTCAAGCCGTTCGGTACGAAATTCGTCGTGCCCGAGCGTACTCTGACGAGCGGCGATACCACCGTGACCGCAACGTCCGTCGTGATAAAGCCCGACGGCTCGGCGACCACCGCAAAGGAAATTTCGCTCGACATGAGCGGCGTTTACACGATTATCTACACCGCCACGGTCGACGGCAAGCCGTATGTGGACGAGGTGACGTTCCGCGTCGACGACGCGGCTTACGTCGTGTCGAGCAGCAAGAGCAGCGCGACCTACGGCACCTACAGCCTCGCAAAGACCCCGGGCGTAATGGTGCGCCTTGCCTACGGCGACAGCGTGACTTTCAACACGCCCATAGACGTGAGCAACACTACGCCGTCGGACGTGCTCGTCGAGGCGTTTGCCACTCCCGACATCAAGGGCGTCAAGGACTTCGACAAGCTGATTTTCACGTTCCACGACCTCGAAAACCCGAATATATACCTCAGATTTACCGTTCGTCAGTCCGCAGAGGGTGACGATTACCCCATTTCCTACGCGCTCGCAGGCGGCAACGGTCAGCCTATGGCAGGCTATGAGGAGTATTGGGACCGCCTCCACATCGACAACGAGTGGGGCGCGCAGTTCCGTCACAGCTTCTCGCTGGCGTTCGCGAGCAATTACCCGTACGTCGCGCCCGACAATGCGGTCATCAGCCTGCGCTACGACGCGGCTACGCTTCAATCCTACGTCGGCGGCTTTATGATTATCGACCACGACAACCCGGCTTACTTCAACAATCTGTGGCGCGGCTTCCCCAGCGGCAAGGCTAAGCTCACGATGACGGCGGACATGTACAGCTCCGAAACGGCTAACTTCTGCGTCAGCAAGATCCGCGGCTCCGACCTTACGACCGTAAGCTACGTCGACAACGATCCGCCCGGGATTACCGTGAACAGCGAGTACGACAAACTGCCCGACACCAAAAAGGGCGCGGAGTACAGCATTCCGACGGCTACCGCATTCGACAACTACACCGCAACCTACTGCGAGGTAAAGACCTCCGTGTGGTACAACAATTCGGTGCTCGTGCAGGTGCGCGACGGCAAATTCACCACCGACCGCGTGGGCAGCTACTCCATAGTGTACGAGGCTGCCGACAAAATGGGCAACGTTGCCAAAGAAGTGCGCACCCTTTATGCCTACGAAACGCTGGAAAACCCGAGAGTGATTATCGGCGACGCGCCGGTAGTGAGCGCGACGGTGGGCGACACGGTAAAGGTCGCCGGTTACTCGGCGGACAGCAAGAGCGGCAACGCTTCCGTGAAGATTACGGCGGTGCTGGGCAGCGAAAGCTTTGACGTCGGCGCGGACGGTTTCCGCCCCGAAAAAGCCGGAACGTATAAGATAACCTACACCGCAACCGATTATATAGGACAGGTGGGCACGGCTTCCTACGACGTAGAGGTCGCAATGAGCGACAAGCCCGTGTTCGTCGATAAACCCACCGTTCCCAAAGCGTTTATCGAGGGCTCGGAGTACACGCTGACTGCAGCGACGGCAATCGATTACAGAAGCGGCTCGCCGGTAGAGAAAAAGGCGACGATTACCATCGACGACGCGGACGGCAAAAGAACGCTCGGCGCGGACGGTAAGGTCACTTTCGCGGCGGCTAACAACCTCGACAACGCTACCGTCACCTACGAGTGCGAGGGCGCAATCGTTTCCTACGAAGTTCCCGTCGTAAAGGCGATGATTGAGGAGGGCAGAAAACGTCTGCACGCCGAGAATTACCTCGTCGGCAGCGGATTCACCACCGAAAAGACGGACGAGGGCTTTATCCTCACCGCGACCGAAGCGAACGGCGGCTTTACGTTCGCCAACGCGCTGGTCGCCGAAAACTCGTCAATCGAAATAAGCGGCACGGGCAGCACGTCCGGCTTCGACGCAATCGACGTGACGTACTTCGATTCGCTCGACTACACGCGCTCGGTCACCGCGCGCATAGTGCAGACGGGCGCAAAAGCGGACATTCTGCTTTGCGGCGGAAAGACCGGTCTTGACCACAGCTTCTTAAAATCCGACAAGTTCACGCTCAACCACACGCAGGGCTTAATGGTTGCCGACAAGGCAAGGCTGAACATCCCGACCTACGACGACGGCAGAACGTTTGCCGGCTTCCCGAGTAAGAAAGTATACATCTCCGTGCACTTTGTAAACGCGCAGAACGGAGCCAAAATCAACCTTACGTCGGTTAACGGACACTCGATGAATACCTCGATTTCCGACCGCGTAGGACCGAAAATCGTCATTATGGACGCTAACTACGGCGGCACGCGCGATTTGGGCACGACCGTCACGCTGCCGGCGGCGATGGCGGGCGACACGCTCGACCCCAACGTCGAGTTCTCGATGAAAGTCACCGACGGCTCGGGCAAAGTCGTCACCGACGTCGACGGCTTGAAGCTTGACGGCGTAGACCCCGGCAGAGAATACACGATAAAGCTCGAGGACTACGGCGCGTACTCGATTTCCTACACCGCGTCCGACACCTTCAACTCGCGCAAGAACACCCGTAAGCTTAACTACATCATAAACGTGGTGGACGACGTCGCTCCCGAGATTAAGTTCGAGGCGAAGTTCGCCGAAACCGTCAAGGTGGGCGATAGAATGGTCATTCCGAAATTCACCGTCACCGACAACGTGAGCGAGGAAGCGGACATTACGATTACGAAGTACGTCCTCACCCCGAGCGGAGTGCTGGTCAGCATTCCCGAAAACTCCAACTCGGTGAAGGCTGTTCAGCCGGGCAAGTACGAATTCCGCGTCATCGCGGTGGATAAAGCCGGTAACGTCGCGATGGAGCGCGTGACCGTCACCGCCGTCAATGAATAAGGAGGTGCGACGATGAAGAAATTATTGAAAAGAATTTTGCTTTTGACTATGGCAATAATGATGGCGTTCGGTTTTTCGGCGTGCTCGCCCAAAAACCCCGATAATCCCGACAACCCCGACAATCCCGACAAGCCGACCGATTCGGAAGTCACTACCGACGCTCCGGTAAATACTGTTACCGAGTCCGAGGAGCATCTCGTCACCAACGGCTTGCACGACGTGAAAGTCACCGAATCTACCAGGCTTTTCCGCGAAAACGGCTCCACGTCCTACAAAATCGTGTCCGGCGAGGACACCGACAGCATGAAGGCGGCTTCGTTCATGCAGCAGCACATCGCCAAAGCGCTGGGCGTCAGACCGCAGATGGAAGTCGCGACGGCGGAAACCGCTTACGTTTCCGACTCGAAAGTAATCGTGCTCAACGTACCGTCGATGTTCGCTTCGGCAGGGCTGACGATGCCCTCCGTCGACCTCGGCGCAAACGGCTACTACATAAAGAACGTGGGCAACAGTTACTTTATCGCCACACAGGGACAGACCGGTATCCAGAGCGGCGCTATTTCCTTCCTCCGTCACCTTATCGGCTATGAAATGTACGCAGCCGACACCGTGGCTTACGACAGGATAGAGGACACCATTCCCGACATGGAAATCACCGAAAAGCCCGACTTCGACTTGAGAGTGCAGGGCAACAAGGTTAACAGCGAAGCCATTTACGGCATGGGCTTCCAATCCTCGGGAGCAATCTTCATTTCCGTCGTGGGCGAAATGTGGCACAACAGCCTTAACTTCCTGCCCAAGGAAACCTATCAGGCGAAGCACCCGAAGTGGTATTCTACAAAGAACACCGAGCTTTGCTACACCGCGCGCGGCGACGAGAACGAGCTCGAAGAGATGACCACCACCGTCGCGAACGAAATGGTGACGCTTGCGAACGAGAACCCCACCAAGCCCAGCATCTGCCTTACCATCGAGGACCACTCCGACCAATGCGGCTGCGACGCTTGCGAGGCTTCGAGAAAAGCATATAACGGCGTCGATTCGGCGGCTACGATAAAGTTCATGAACAAGGTCAACCGCAAGGTGCAGGCAAAGCTTTTGGAGCAGGCAGGCGGCGTGGAGGAGAACAAGCGCAAGCTCAACATTCTGTTCTTCGCCTACACCAAAATGGAGAAACCGCCGGTAGTCAAGGACGAGGTTACGGGCAAGTGGAAGCCGATTGACGACAGCGTAATCTGCGACCCCGAGGTGGGCGTGTACAGCGCTCCCATCTACGCGGCTTACAATCAGTCGTTCTATCACGACAGCAACACCTCCGCAAAGAACATAATCGAGGGCTGGGGTGCGCTGTCGAACAAGCTCTACATGTGGCTTTACGAAACCAATTACAGTCACTACCTGTTCCCTCTCAACTCCTACGACACCATGATTGAAACCTATCGCTTCTGCAAGGCGAACAACGCCGAGTACATGATGAACGAGGGTCAGTACAATCAGGGCAACGTCACGCATTTCGGCAAGCTTAAAGAATACTTTAACGCACGCGCGGAGTTCAACGTGAACGACAACTACGCCGACATCGTGGACGACTTCTTCCGCAACTACTTTGCCGAAGCTGCCGAGCCGATGAGAAAGTACTTCGACGAGCTTCAGGCGCACCTGCGCTACCTCGAGGAAGCGTTCCCGGCGGACGTGAACGGCAACATTTACAACCCCATGGAGCAGACCAAACTATGGTCGTTCGGCACGCTCAACGGCTGGCTTGACCTTATCGACGAAGCTTATGAGAAAATCGAGCCGCTAAAGGCGTCCGACCCCGACAGGTACGAAGTGCTGGAAAAGCACATAAGACTTGAAAGCATATTTCCGCGCTTTGCGCTGTACAGACTGTACTCCGGCATGTACGCCGCCACCGATTTGTACAACCTGCGCACCGAATTCAAGAACGATTGCAAGGACTTCGGCATTACCTACGTTTCGGAAACGACGTCCCTCGACAATGTGTTCGCGGATTGGGGCTTGTAAAAAAATTATCGCCCGGAAGAATTTTAACGTTTGATCGAGTGAAATTACTACGGGGAGCGGCGACGGGATTAACTTTTTCGCCGCCGCAACCCCGTATAAAATCAAGATAAGGAGAAAAAGCAATGAAACTGAAAAAGAGCATAGTTATCACGTTGATACTCGCGCTTGTTTCGCTGTTCGCGATTGTGGGCTGCTCGCCGAAACCTACGCCCGCGCCCGAGCCCGCGCCCGAGCCGGATAAGCCTGCGGCAACGATAACTCTCGACAGGACGAAAGCCGAGCTCGACGTGTATGAAAAGCTCGTGCTGACGGCGACCAAGGAGAACACCGACGCCGACATCGTGTGGTCTACGTCGGATGAGAGCGTGGCTACCGTTTCGGACGGCACGGTCACGGCAAAAGCCGAAGGCAGCGTGACGATAACCGCGAAAGCAGACGGCGCAAGCGCAACCTGCGAAATCACGGTCACGAATTCGCATGCGGCTCCCGTGCTTCGCCTCGAGCGCTACGACGTAGCCGTGGCAATGGACGGCAGCTACGACATAAAAGTCGAAACGCTGTGGAAAGGCGCGCCCATCGACGAAGAAGTCGAGTACGTCTGGACGGTTGCGGACGGCAAACCTGCCGACATAGCCGCAGCCGAAATCATCGACGGCGGCGCGAGAATAAAAGGACTTAAATACGGCGAAACCGTGCTTGTCGTCAGCGCGAACGTGCGCGGCACCATGCTTGTCAAAGAACTCGCCGTCAAGGTCTGCAACCTCGACATCACGTTTGAGGTCACGGGGCTTAAGCAGGACGCCGACGCGTACCGTACTTCCGTCGCGCTCGTCGACACCGAAAGCGACAGCACCGTCCGCGAGCTCGACATCAAGGTGTACAATAAGGGCACGCTCGTGGAGAACGCCGCGATAGAGTGGACGAACTCCGACGATGGCAAAGCCACGATAGAGGGCAACACCGTCACGGCGGTCGCCGAGGGCGAAACCACGCTCGTGGGCACCTACGAGTACAACGATATAAGGATTATCGTCGACGTATACCGCCCGGAAATCAGACTCGGCGAGAGCGTAACGATTGAAACCGCTTTGGACGCGAATTCGTTCACAATCGCGTCGGACGTTGCCGGCACGATTCGCGGCGCGAGCGTCGGCGGCAAGGAAATCTCGTCCTCGATAGACGGCAAGACCGTCACCTACGACAAGGCTAAACTTCCCACGAAAGCCGCCGATATGGGCGACAAGGAAATCACCGTCGACACCGACAAGGCGATTTATATAATCGACGCGAAAATCTACACCAAGGTTCTCCGCACCGCCGACGACGTAATGGCTTGGAACGAATACGCCTACGACGCCGACCCCGAGAAGTCGTATTGGGGCGGCTACTTCGTACTCGCTAACGACATCGATATGACCGGCAAGAATTATATCGGTAAGTTCTATTACCTCAATATGTTCTACGGCGCTGTTCCGGACGCACCCTCGAAAGAATACGAATGGACGGTAAGACCGCAATTTTCGGGCATCACTTTCCGTGACGGCAACACGGGCGGCTTCCGCGGCGTGTTCGACGGACAGGGCTATGCGATAAAGAACCTTACCATTTCCCAAGGCAACGACAGTTTCGCAGGTCAGATCGCCGTCGGCGGCGTGTTCAAAAACGTCGTGTTCACCGGAGCGAGAATTACCACCGATTGGGGCGCGGGTCTTGTTTCCGTCGGCGGCAACGGCACGATTGCAAACGTCTACGCCGAAATTACGGAAATGCACGCCGGCAACACCAACGACGACAAGAACGGTATCTTCTATTCGCAGGACACCATGTCGGGCGCTAAGGTAAACAACTGCATGGCGGTGTTCAACTGCGAAACACCTGCCGACCCGTCGAGATTTACGGGACTGGGCTCTTACCACCTCGGCTACGGCATACTCAACGGCGTGTACGCAATAGGGCTGGATTCCTCGCTCGCCATCCGCACGCTTTCTTCGGTAGGAGCCGGCGACGTTTACGGCGCGTACTCCGGCTACGGCGCGCTCTACGAATCGGCAGTCGGTCTTACCTCGTGGGATAACGATTTCTGGCGCATAATAAACGGCGTGCCTTACCCCAAAACTCTCGAGCTTCCTACGTCGGCAACTCCGAACGCGAAGGTTGACGAATACGTCGGCATCGGCACGCAGGCGATAATCTCCGGCATGACCTCAAGCGACGTAATCCGCCTCTCCGACGAAGCGAGAGCGCTGGGCGTCACGGCAAGCGGCAATCGCGTAACCGTGCCTGCAAGCGTACCCTCCGGTACGGCGGTTTCGCTGACCGTTTACAACATTTTCGACACGGACAAATCCGTCGACCTTACCTTCAGTGTTGTGGAAAGCAAGTCGGTTAAGCTCGACGGCAAGCACAGCGTGGTCATCGAAGACGGCGCAACTTTCACCGTTGACTTCGGCGACAAAAAGGACGACGTGGAGGGCGAGTTGAACGTCGCTACGATTGACGGCAAGACGTTTACCACCGCAAACTACTCGAACGGCGTGCTCACGCTGGACACCGCGACGTTGAAGTCGCTGTACGGCGAGAAGTACATGACCGTCACCTTCATGAAGAAAAACGGCTCCGTTACCGAAAAGGTTACGGTAGTCGAAATCGACCTCGACGTAACGACGATGATTATCCGCAACGAAGCCGACCTCAATCGCTTCCTCACGGTTGCGCAAGAGAACAAGATCGGCGCGTCGTGGGCAGGCATCTACAAGCTCGCTAACGATATTACCTGCACGGGCGATTACGCCGGCGTAACCGGCAGCGGCGACCCGCGCGGTGCGCTTGGTACAGCCACCGGCTTTAACGGCACGTTCGACGGTCAGGGGCACACGATCTACAACATCAATATCGTAGGCACGCAGACCGGCTTTGCAAGCCACCTCGGTCAGCACGGCGTAATCAAGAACGTCGCGTTCGTTGGCGCGCGCAACCGCGGCGCAGGCGGCTTCATCACCTCCGTACAGGCAGGCACGATTGAAAACGTCTACATTCAGCTCGCCGAAAACTACGACGTGTCGGAAGGCGGCTGGTGCCCGTTCAACTCGTCCATAACCGCCGACAGTTACGGTCAGGGCAGAATTAACAAAGTATTCGTCGAATACGTTACCGCGCTCGACGACACCGCGAAAACCGGTTACCCGATGTACAACTTCAATAAGGGCTATGGCATCGTGAATGGCGTTTACGCGGTCGGCGTAAGCAAATTTACGGTCGCCGGTTCCGGCAACCCGGGTGACGTTTACGGCGTGTATGCGGACTACGCGGCGCTCAAAGCGGCGGCAGTCGACTTCACTGCTTGGGACAATAACGGCTTCTGGAAAGTCGTAAACGGCATTCCCGTACCCGCAAGTTTCACCGCGAAAGCAACGCTTTCCAACACCGAACTCGGCGTTGCGGCAGGCGCTACCGTCGCGCTCGGCAGCGACGATACTTACGTCACGATTGCCATCGACGACGCGGCAAAGGAAGCCGGCTTCAAGCTCGTCGGCAGAAAGCTTATCGTTCCCGAGGGCGCGGCAGGCAAGTCCGTCACCGTTACCGTGACCTCCGCGCTCGACGATACCGTCAAGGCGGAAAAGACCTTCACCGTAATCACCACCGAAATCAAGAACGTTTCGGACGTTACCGAAATCGATATGACGGCAACCGGAAACGTCACGTTCGACCTCTCGGCGCAGAATATCGACGGCGACCTGGTCGGCGCGACAATCGACGGAACGGCATTCGCTTCGACGGCATACGAGGCTGGAACGCTTACGCTCGACAGATCCGCGCTCGGCTCGCTGTACGGCGAAAAGACGATCGTCGCGACGTTTGAGAAGAGGAACGGAGGTACGCTCGAAAAAGTCACTACCGTCAATGTCCCCGTAGTACTCGTCACCAAGTATATCACCGAAAAGGAACACCTCGTCAACCTCAAGAACTACGCGGTCAAGTTAAACGACACCACCTACGGCGGCTACTTCGTGCAGACCCAAGATATCGACGTGGAAAATACGCGCGTGGGTATGGGCTACTGGGGCGGAGATAACGCCGGCTGGCTTGATAACTTCACCGGCACTTACGACGGCAGAGGACACGTTGTCGCCAACGCCAACCAGGGCGTGAACAGCGGCTTTATCGCAAACGCGACCGGTGCTACTACCATAAAGAATATAGTCTTTACCGGAGCGATAGTTTCCGGACCTACCGGCTTTGTTATGACTTCCGGCTCGGAGAACACCGTTATTGAAAACATAGCGGTTTACGGCAAAATTACCGCCGGCGGTGCGTTCTGGTCACCTGCGTCGATGCTCCTCGGCAAGGGCGATAAAGTAACCGTTCGCAACTGTATGGTAGTTCTTACCGACTGGAATCTTGATAACGGTATTTGCGCGGGCATGCTCGTAGGCAATCGCGTAAACGTTAATATCAAGAACTGTATCGCTGTCAATCTTAAACCCGGCGCGACCGAAGCCGAGTATGCAATCCCTGCTATCGGCGAAAACAACAAGGGACTTGAAAACAAGGCTAACGATACCGACACCGTCAAGACCTGCCACGGCTGGGACGAATACCTCGCCTGGGCGGCGGATAGGGATATGTCGGCTTACGGCAATTCGACCTGGGAAGTCCTCGAAAACAAGATCCCCGTCGCGAAGTCGGTTAAGGCTTCTGTCGGCGCGGTCAATGCGGACTTCGTGCCCGATACCGTAGCGGTAGGCGAAACCAACACCATCAATATCACGAACGCAGGCATGTACGCGAAAGTCACCGTCGAACCGGCGGTAGAGGGCGTGACCGTAGGTTTCTCGACGATCACCGTCGCCGATACGTTCAACGGCACGTTCACCGTCAAAGTTACTTCGCTCGTGACCGGCGAATTCGTCACCAAGACCGTAACCGGTACGACCACCACGACGCTTACCGGCAAACACGACCTCGGAATCAATAACGACAATACGCTTGATATTTCCGAAGCAGGCGTTACCGGAACGGTAAAGAGCGCGAGAGTCGGCGATACGGCGGTTACCGCTTCGCTCGACGGCACTACGCTTTCCGTCACAGGACTTGTCGATTCGCTCGGTCAGACCGTCTACGGCGACAAGACTCTCTCGGTAGTTATCGAAAAAGCGGACAGCTCGCTCGCGACTGTCAACGTTCCCGTACTCGTCGTAACCAAGATCCTCAAAACCGCAGACGATATCCTCGGCTGGAACGAACTTTCCTACGCCGCTGATGCTGCGGGCAACTACTGGGGCGGCTACTTCGTACTCGGCAACGATATCGATATGCAGGGTAAAAACTTCCGGGGTTGCTACACTTATTCCGATCTTTACCCGGGTGATAAACTCAAAGAAGGATTTGAAGGTTTCCAGTGGCTTAATGGTAACAGCGGCGGTTTCCGCGGCGTATTCGACGGCAGAGGTCACGCGATTTCGAATCTGACTATGTCGAAATGGTGCGACAGTTTCTTGGGACTTCTTGCGGCGCAAGGCACAATTAAGAATATCGCGTTTACCAACGTAACGTTGGCCGGCAGTACTTCCGTCATTGCTCTCGGCGGTTGCGGAAGAATCGAAAACGCGTATGTGGAAATTGCGGCGTACAGCAACGGCAATGCAGTCGATTCTACCGGCATTTTCCTTGCTCGCGACTGTATGGGCAGCGCAAGACTTGTAAACTGCTTCGTCAAGTTCAATTGCGCTACTACGGTAACCGGCGGATTTAACGGACTCGTCAAATATCACCTCGGTTACGGAATACTCAAAAACGTGTATGCGGTAGGCGAAGGCATGACTAAGGATACCGTTATCAGAATTTTATCCAATACCAATGCGGGTGGCGACGTGTACGGCGGCTATGCGGACGCTGCGGCGTTTGCTGCCGAAGTTACCGTTTCCGCCGAGAATGGTTGGGATATGGACTTCTGGACGACGACCGCCGACGGACTGCCCATTCCCAAAACGCTCAACGCGTAATTTACTTGCTTTTTAATACTCCTTAATAATAGCGGAACGGCTGTAAGATTTCTTACAGTCGTTTCGCATTTTAAATGGTTTCACCCCTGCATGGAGCGATTACTAATCCTTATTCTCCGTTATTCATTAATTGTAAATCGCGATAAAAATGTTCAGCGCGGTGGCGAAAAGTATCCAGCCGAGGTAGAGGATATTCATTATCGCGGCGGCTTTACTCAGCCTGAAATCAAGAATTACGAGCGCTGTTATCATCGCGTCTAAAATCGCCAGCCACACGAACGCGAAAAAGTACAAATCGGCTTTGAAGAATATCGGCGTCCAGGTGATATTGACGATATAGCTCACCACGCTCACGAGCACGGCGGCGTTTTTAATCACGCGCTCCTCTTGAGTTTTGGGCGAGTAGGCGAGCGTAAGGTAGAAAGCTCCGCCCATGATAAAATAAAGCGCGCTCCACACGATAGAGAACGTCACGTCCGGCGGCGTAAACGGCGGTCGCACCAGCCCGGCATAGCCCTCTTGCGCTCCGCCGATAAAGCCCATCAGCGAGCCTATGCCCAACGAAGCCAGACCCATAAGTATAAAGTAAACCGCGTGTACACCCACGCTTGTCCTGCGTTTTACAGCCTCTTCCATAATTTTTCCTCCGCGCTTAGTGTTCGCAACCGTCTGCCGTTTTATGCGGTGGGGGGGAGAATAAGGAAAAATATCCTAATAGTCATTCCGAGCGCAGCCCTGGGAATCTGGCGAAGCGTAAAATTATAATAAATGCGCCTGCGGCTAGATCTTCAGGGCTTCGCTCAAGATGACGTGGTTTGGATAGCGGTTCCATGCGGGGGGATCCTCACGCTCACTTCGTTCGCTCAGGATGACGATTTAAGACGTGAAAGTTTCGTTATTATTAAAATATTACCGTGAAGTTTCCGTTTTTAACGTCATCCTGAGCGCGTAGCGCGTGAGGATCCCCGACAACAGAGAACTAATTATCCTTATATCAAAACAAATGCAGACACAGATCGTTTACGACGATTACGGCGCTGAGTACGACGAGATACGCGGCGAAATACACGCCGTTGTTTTTAGCGAAAACCGTTTTGGCGAGCTTCAGCGACAGCAGCCCCGAAATAAACGCGGTGAAAAAGCCCGTCAGCAGCTGTCCTACGGGCACGGGCGAAGCTTCGCCGCCGATTATTTCCACCAGCGCGGAGCCTAAGATAATCGGCACGGACAGAATAAAGCAGAACGCGGTATTCTCGCGCTTTTCCACGCCTGCGAGCGTGCCTGCCGTCACCGTCGTGCCGCTTCTCGACAACCCGGGGAATACCGCCAAGCCCTGGCAAAACCCGACGACGGCGGCGGTGAAGAAATCGTGCCGCGGCTTTACGGTTTTGGGGCGATAATATGCGCCTACGGTGAGCAAAACCGCCGTCAGCATAAAGAATATCGGCAACGTCTTTCCGCCCGAAAACGCGAGCTTTGCAGGCTTATACAGAAGCGCGACCACCACAGCCGAAACGGCGGTGGCGAGCACGAGCGACAGCGACGGCGCGGAGAACGGCTTGCGAATAAGCCCCGTCAGCTCGCGGCGGAACGCGATGACTACGGCGACGAGCGTGCCGAGGTGCAGAATGAGGTCGAAGTACAGCGACGATTCCACGCCCGTAATGCGCGAAAACAACACGAGGTGACCGCTGCTCGACACCGGCAGGAACTCCGTCAGCCCCTGAATAAGACCCGATACAAACGCTTGAAAATAGCTCATACGCTAGTTTATTCACAATATGTGCGGTAATATGAGCGGTAATCCGTTTTGGAGTTTTCGTATCGATAAGGCTTGTCGGCGGTTTGGTGCAGGGGCTTCCACGCGTGGCGGCATTGTCCTTTTTACTTAGGACAATGCCGTTACTCCTCAGAATGACATAAGGATTATTTCTTTTCTCCCTTGCATGGAGCGAATACTTAACCTTATACGTCATTCCGAACAAGGAAAAAGACAACACCGGTGATGATAGAACAACAATTCTTTTTCGTCATTCCGAGCTTGCCGAGGAATCCAGCGAAGCGTAAAGAAATAATAATGCGCCTGCGGCTAGATTCTTCGGCTTCGCTGTCGCTCCGCTCTGAATGGCATAAGGATTATTTCTTTTTTCCCTTGCATGGAGCGAATACTAGTCCTCTTTATCAATGTTTTTCATAAGCGGCTTTCGGTTTTTTTCTCCGCTCAAAGAGGCGCAAAGCCCGTCGTTTTCCACGCTTTACGAGCGTTCCGTTAATCAGCGCAAAAATTGCTAAATTTCAGACAAAAAACGATAGCGGTTACGCTTGCATAATCGGGCGCGTTTTGGTAAAATATTACTATGGCGGCGAGGACTTTTTATTGCCGCGGCAATGTTGCGAACGGAGGAAAAATCATGAAAATCAATATTTCCGCACTTAGCGCGGAGCTTATCGAGAGCGTAAAGGAATGCGCCGAAATGCTGGGGCTGGAAACGGGCACGGACGGCTATGCGCTGAAAAACGAAACCGCCGAGGGGCTTACCGTCCGCTTCGACGGCAAGGACTTTACGGTCGGCTATCCCGAGAACGCAAGGCACCTGTTTTTCAGGGGCTTGCGCCTTATCAAGCAGAACGGCGACAAAAAGCCTTACGAGATAACCGAGAGCCGCGATTTTACCGAGCTCGGCATAATGCTCGACTGCTCGCGAAACGCCGTGAGAAACGAGCGCCACGTCCGCGAGATTATCCGCACGCTCGCGCTCATGGGCTATAACGAGCTGCAACTTTACACCGAGGACACCTACGAGGTCGACGGCGAACCGCACTTCGGGTACATGCGCGGACGTTATACAAAGGACGAAATGAAGCGCATCGACGCCTACGCCGCGCGTTTCGGTATCGAAGTCGTGCCGTGCATTCAGACGTTGGCGCACCTCAACCAGATTTTCCGTTGGAGAGAGTACGACGCAATCAACGATACTGACGACATACTGCTCATCGACGACGAGCGCACCTACACGCTTATCGAAAAAATGTTTAAGACCCTGTCCGAGTGCTACGCCTCGCGCAAAATCCATATCGGCATGGACGAAGCGCACATGATAGGGCGCGGCAAGTACGAGGACCGACACGGCGCGCCGAAAAACCGCTCGGATATTATGCTCCGTCACCTCAACCGCGTGGTGGAAATCGCGGGCAAGTACGGTTACAAGCCCATGATGTGGTCGGACATGTTCTTCCGCCTCGCTCACGGCGGCGAGTATTACGTTAAAGAGAAGGGCGCAATCGACGAAAAAGTGCGCGCGCTCGTGCCCAAAAACCTCAGGCTCGTGTATTGGGACTATTATAACACCGATTTCGCCGTTTACGAGGCGATGATTGACAGTCACCTCGACTTTGACCGCGAAGTAATGTTTGCCGGCGGCGCGTGGATGTGGAAAGGCTTTACCCCCTCCAACCGTTTTTCGATGAAAGCGACGGAAATCGCGCTCGACGCTTGCAGGAAAAAGGGACTCGACAAGATTTTGCTCACAATGTGGGGCGACGACGGCGCGGAGTGCTCCGACGGCGCGGTGCTACCCACGCTCGTGTTTGCTGCCGAGAAAATGTACGGCGGCGACGTTAAGGCGGCGTTCAAGGCGCTCACCGACATTGACTTCGACAAGTTCATGAAAATCGAAGCCGCAAACGACATCGTACCCACCGCCGACCCCGAGCCGAATAATCCGAACAAGTACCTGCTGTACAACGACTGCGTGGGCGGACTGTTCGACTACACCGTGCGAGAGGGCGACGGCAAGACCTATGCAGAACACGCAAAGGAATTAAAGGCGATTGAGAGAAAAGCCGGCAGGTATTCATATATCTTCGCCACTCAGCGCGCGCTTTGCTCGGTGCTCGCCGCCAAGGTCGAGCTGGGCATAAAGGCGAGAGCCGCCTATAAGAACGGCGACCGCAAGGCGATTAAGGCGCTGGTGCACGACGGCTACACGCCGCTTTTCGCCGCGCTCGAGGACTTTTACGCGTGCTTTGCCGAACAGTGGGAAATCGAAAACAAGCCTTTCGGGTTTGAGGTACAGGACTACCGCATCGGCGGACTCATTCGCAGAGCGCAGCACTGCGCCGACAAGCTTTGCGCTTACGCCAACGGCGCGACCGACGTAATCCCCGAGTTCGAGGAAGCGACGCTCGAGTCGATGATGACCCCCGAGGAAGCGGCTCGCCGCAAGCTGGACTTCAACCGTTTCGGCGCCTCAATAGGCACGAACATTATGACGTGGTAGAGAGCTATGCTTAATATCGTACTCGTAGAACCCGAAATTCCGCAAAACACCGGCAACATAGCGCGCACCTGCGCTTGCACCAACTCGCGGCTGCACCTCGTGCGCCCGTTCGGTTTCGACGTGAGCGAGAAGTCACTGCGCCGCGCCGGGCTCGACTATTGGGACAAGGTGGACATCACCTATTACGACAGCCTCGCCGAGTTTATGGAAAAGACCGCCGGCGGCACTTACTACTACGCCACCACCAAAGCCGACAAAAGCTATACGGACGTGAGCTATCCCGACGGTTGCTATATCCTTTTCGGCAAGGAAACGAAGGGCTTGCCCGAAGAGCTTATCTACGCCGACTACGACCGAGCCGTCCGTATTCCCATGTACGGCGCGCTCCGCTCGCTCAACCTGTCGAACTCCGTCGCGATTATTCTCTACGAGGCGCTAAGGCAAAACGACTTTTTCGGAAATAGGTAAATATAAGATTTCCGGCTTAAAACGTAAAAAACCGTCGCGGTAAATCTCGCGGCGGCTTTTTTGTAGTTTCTTCATAGTGTTTAGTCGTTTATTGTCTTTACACGGCGAGCCCGGAGAGCATGGAGATTGCAATCAGGCAGTAGATTGACAGCGACAGCGCGTCGACAATCGTCGTGATGAACGGGCTTGCGACGACGGCAGGGTCGAGATGGCACTTTTTCGCGACTAGCGGTAGGGTGCAGCCGATAAGCTTGGCGAGCACCACGGTGGCGAGCAGCGACAGGCAGATTACCAGCGCGACGTTGAAGCCGTTTGTAATCGCCCACAGCCTGTCGACGAGCATCAGCTTTGCAAAGCAGGCGACGGCGAGGGTGAGCCCCAGCAGAATCGACGCGCGGATTTCCTTCCACACGACCTTGCCGATGTCGCGGAATTCGACTTCGCCGAGCGCTATGCCGCGGATAATCGTGACCGAAGCCTGCGAGCCGGCGTTGCCGCCCGTGTCCATAAGCATAGGAATGGAAGCGGTGAGAATTATGCCGAAAACGGGCATGTTCAGCGTTTCCTCGTTAGCCGAGATTATCATGCCGGTAAACGTCGCGGAAATCATAAGTATCAGCAGCCACGGAATACGGTTGAGCCAGATTTTCCACACGCTGGTTTTTAGGTAGGGCTTGTCGGAGGGAGTGACCGCGCTCATTTTCGCCATATCCTCGGTGCTTTCGTCCTGCATAATCTGGATTGCGTCGTCGACGGTGACGATGCCCACCAGCCGCTTTTCGCCGTCGACTACCGGCATCGCGAGGAAGCCGTACTTCGCAATCATATTGGAAACGTCCTCCTTGTCGGTCAGCGTTTCGACGTAGATTACGTTGTCTTCCATAATGTCGCCGATTTTGGAGTTAGGGGAAGCGAGCAGCAAATCCTTTGCCGACACTATGCCGATAAGCTTTTTCTTCTCGTCGGTGACGTACATGGTGTAGATTGTTTCCTTGTCCACGCCCGTTTTGCGTATGCGCTCGAAAGCTGCGGAAACGGTCATCGAACTCGTCAGCGACACGAACTCGATTGTCATTATGCTGCCTGCGCTGTCTTTGGGGTATTTCAGCAGCTCGTTTATATAGGCGCGAGTTTCGGCGTCCGACTGCGCGATAATACGCTTGACGACGTTAGCCGGCATTTCTTCGATGAGGTCTACGGTATCGTCGAGAAATAACTCGTCCATGACGGCTTTCAGCTCGATATCGTTCAGCGAGCGGATAAGCGCTTCTTTGCTGTCGCCGCTCATCTCGACAAACGTTTCCGCCGCGAGGTCCTTCGGCAGTATGCGGAAAATCAGCACGACTTCTTCTTTGGGCACTTCGTCGAAGATTTCGGCAAGGTCGGTTGGGTTAAACTCGCGGAGAAGCGGCTTCAATACCGTGAAATTCCGCTCCTGCAAAAGCCGCAGGATTTCGTCCTCTTCGGCGATTCTGCGCGCCACGCCAGCCGGCAAATCTTCCACCATGTCCACGGTGTCCTCGACGGACATTTCGTCCATGACTTTGTCGAGCTCGTTGTCTTTAAGCAGCGAGATTATGCGCTCTTTAAGACTGACGTTTTCGTCGAGCTTAACCAAAAAGTCCGCGGTTTCGTCGGGAGAGAAGCCGCGGCAGGCTTTTTTCAGCTCTTCGTCGCTAAGACCGCCCAGAAACTCCGAAAGCTCCTCGGGCGTGGCGGAATCAAGGACTTTGACAAGCTGCGAAAAGTCCTCCTCCGTCAAAAGGTTATACCATTCCTTATTCATTGCTTGTTACCACGCAAACGATTTTCGTGGGCGTCAAGCGCGAATATTTTTCCCTTAAATCGTTATTATTCGGCAAGGGCGCGCGAATAATAACGCCTGTTACTCGGGGGTTCCGCGCTTTTACTGCTACCTGCGTCCATTCGCTGCCTTATGCCTCCTTTTTAATATTTCACTATCAGTATATGCCATTTGCCGCGATAAGTCAATCGAATTCGCTTTCCGCTCCCGAAATTTGCGGAAAAATCGGCGCCTTGGCGCGTTAAAACTATTGTAATTTTCGTAAAAGTGTGTTACAATACAATATAACGCAAAAACGGCTCAACCGCGATTTTTGCGCGAGAACGGGCGGAGGTTAAAGAATGTTTTTCGATTTCGACGCGCTTTACAACGAAACTCAGGGCGATGCGTTTGCTTCGGGCAAGAAGAAGTTTTACGACAACAAGGTTAAGAGCATTACTACGGCGACGCGCGACGGAAAGTTCGACATTATGTCCACCGTTCAGGGCGACAGGCTATATAGCTGCAAGATAACTTTCGACGAGCAGGGCGGACTGTACGACTACGAGTGCGACTGCGACAAATTCAACCTTGAGAGCGGACCGTGTAAGCATATCGTAGCCACCGCGCTCAGCTATGAGGAGCGCAATCCGCAGGTGCGCGAGCCCGTCGATATACGCAAAAAGACCGACCCGGGCGCAGTCAATCTCATCGCCGAGTACGGCAAAAAGAAACGCCGCAGGTTTATTACGGGCGACGCGGTGAAAACCGAGCTGATTCCCTATCTCGAATTAGGCGACGGCGTGTCGCTGCGCTTTACAATCGGCAACAAAAAGCAATACAACCTCAAGGATATTTCCGACTTCGTGTCGTGTGTTTCGGCGTGCGGCTATCGTCGTTACGGAGTGGACCTCGAGCTTTACCACAACATAGAAAACTTTACCGACAACAGCAAAAAGCTTGTCGATTTTTTGGTGAAGTGCTATTCGGAGAAAATCGAGCTGAGCGGCACGTTCATGCGCTACAAGGACGAAATACGCCTCATCAGCGGCGACGTGGACGAGTTTTTTGCGCTGTACGAGGGCTCGCTGGTGCACCTTGGAAAGACCGACCTCGTGCTCATCGAGCCGTTTACGGCGACGCTCCCCGTCAAGCTGATTGTCACGCGCGAGGACGGCGGCTATTCGGTCACGCTGTCCGAAACCGACTGCAAATTCATTGACGGCAAGGATTATAAGTATGTTCTCACCCAAAACCGCATTTTCCGCGTGAGCGACGAGTTCGACGCGGCGGTGCGCTCGTTCTTCGACTATATAGCGATGAAAAAGCGGCTGTTCGTTGCCGACCATGACATGAGCGCGTTCTACAACAGCGTTATATGCCAGCTCAACGACTATATCGAGGTGGACTCGGGCACGATAGACTTGTCCGTCTACGAAGCCGCACCTCTCGTTACCAAGATTTACATCAACGGCAAGGACGGCAGCGTGTATCTCGACGTAAAGGCGAGCTACGACGACAATCCCGTCGACTTGTTTTCCGACGTCATCGGCGGAGATTTCGTGCGCGATTGGGACACCGAAAACGCCATTCGCGGCGTGCTGGCAAAGTATTTTCCGCACTATCCCGACCTTTATCTCGACGACGAAGCGGAGATTTTTACCTTCCTGTCCGAGGGCGTAAAGGAGCTTTTCGAGTACGCCGAAGTGTTTGTCACCGACAGCATGAAGAAAATGCGCATTCGCACTTCGCCGCGTATTCACGTGGGCGTAAGGCTTACGAGCGACCTTCTCAACCTGCAACTCTCTGCCGAGGGCTACACGAGCGAGGAGCTTGCCGCGATACTTGCGGCTTATCGCGAAAAGAAGCGTTATATACGCCTCGGCGGCGGCTTCGTCAACCTCGAGGACAATTCCATCGAGGCGCTGAGCGAGATTCTGGAAGTGGCGAAACTGACGGACGGGCAGTTTGAAATGCCGCGCTATTACGCGCCGTTCGTCAACAGCGAGCTCAAACAGGGATTCTTCTCGCTCTCTCGCGACAGCGCGTTCAAGTCGCTGTTAAAGTCGCTCGAATCGGTGGAAAACGCCGACATCGAGGTGCCCGAATCGCTGCGGCTCATCATGCGCAATTACCAGAAAACGGGCTACCGTTGGCTGAAAATGCTGAAAGACAACGGTTTCGGCGGAATACTCGCCGACGACATGGGCTTAGGTAAATCGCTGCAAGTAATCGCGTTGCTTCTCGAGGAGAAGTCCACCGCGTTGATAATCTGTCCTACCACGCTCATGCTGAATTGGGTGGGCGAGATAGAAAAGTTTGCCCCGTCATTAAGAACGCTCGCCGTTATGGGTGGTCAGGAGGAGCGGCGCGAGCGCATCGCCAAAGCCGCCGACTACGACGTTGTGATTACTTCCTATGACCTTATCCGCAGGGATTACGAGCTGTACGAGAACGTGACGTTCGATTACGCGATTGCCGACGAAGCGCAGTACATCAAGAACCCCGAAACTAAAAACGCGGTTGCGGTCAAGAAAATCAAGGCTAAACATCGTTTCGCGCTCACGGGTACGCCGGTAGAGAACAACCTCGGCGAGCTGTGGTCGATTTTCGACTTTATCATGCCATATTACCTCGGCAGTTACGGCGCGTTCCGCGACAAGTACGAGGTGGACGTGGTACGCGGCGACGCAGGCGCGACGGAGCGGCTAAAACGCATCGTCAAGCCGTTTATATTGCGTCGACTCAAAGCGGACGTTCTCAAGGAGCTCCCGGCGAAAATGGAGAGCATACTCGACGCGCCGCTCGAGGTCGAGCAGAAGAAGCTGTACGAGGCTAACCTCGCGCTTATCCGCGAGAGCATGCGCGCCACTCCCGACATGAGCAGGGTGGTTGTGCTGTCGATGCTGACCAAGCTTCGTCAGATATGCTGCGACCCCTCGCTCGTTTACCCCGACTACACGGGCAACTCCGCAAAGACCGACGCGTGCATGGAGCTTATCGAAACGGCTGTCGAGGGCGGTCACAAGATATTGCTGTTCTCGCAGTTCACCTCGATGCTGGACGTAATTCGCAGGAAACTGATGGAGAAGGGTATTTCGCACTATGTCCTTAAAGGCGACACACCCAAGTCCGAGCGGTTGCGGCTGGTCAACAAGTTCAACGAAAACGACGTCAAAGTGTTCCTCATCTCGCTCAAAGCCGGCGGCACAGGCATCAACCTTACGGGCGCGGACGTGGTAATCCACTACGACCCGTGGTGGAACGAGTCGGTGATGAATCAGGCGACCGACCGCGCCTACCGCATGGGTCAGCAAAAGAGCGTGCAGGTCTACAAGCTGATTGTCAAGGACAGCGTGGAGGAGAAAATTATCAAGCTTCAGGAGAAGAAATCCGCGCTGGCAGGACTTGTCGTCGGCAAGGAAAACGGCATAAAGGAAATAATCGAGCTTCTGGGCTAGACGGCATAATTATCTCAAATACCGCCGCTTAGCTAGAAAATATTGCAAATATTGCGCTCGGCATTGCAAAATTCGCTTTATTTAGGCAAACCGCAAAAAAATTTAAAAAAGTTTAAAAAAACTCTTGACAAACAAAATCGATAGGTATATAATGAGCTCGTAATTTGGAACGGACGTTCCGGTTACGCTTAAACAGCTCATCATTTTCCCCCTTATCATATAGCAAGATGGTCGACCACAAAATCGGCCATTTTGCATTTTAAATCGAATTTACGGGGAGCGGCAGCTATTTCCTGCGGAAAAAGCCTGCCGAGGCTTCCTTCGCCGCGGCAGCGAGCCGCTGTCGGGCGCAAAACGCTTGACTATTTTTTTTGCAAGCGTTATCATATACATTGCGCCGAAAATGCGGCGTAATCCGTGAAAGAGCGCGATTGCTTTTTCGCGGATTCGCGAGGACTGAAAACTTATGAAAAAAGAAAATACAATCGGCGGCGTGACGGGCGACGATATCGCTCCCGACAACCAATCCCACGCCGATACGGGCGAGGAGCTTATCGGCACGACAGAGGAAGCTGCGGCTACGCCGAGCGAAAGCGCAGGAGCAGCCGAGGACAAGGCTGCGGCGGACGGCGCAATCGCAGGCTTCGGCGAGGGCGAGAACGGCGGCAGAGTGATAAAGCTCAAAAACGGCAAGGAAGTCGTCGTGCCTGCGCCCAACGAGAGCAGACTTCGCTCGATTCTGGTCATGGCGGCTTACGTCGTGCTGGCGGCGGTTTTGCGCGGCATAGGCACCTACTGCTTTATTTCGCCCAACGGGTTCGCCGTGGGCGGCATCGCGGGCGCGGCGGTCATACTCGAGTATATCACGGGTATCAACCTCGGTTACTTCAACATCGCGATGAACGTACCGCTATTGATTCTCGCGTTTTTCTTCCTGTCCAAGCGGTATTTCTTCGCCACGGCGAGCTATACCGTGCTGTACAGCCTTGTCACAATCGCAATAGAACAGCTTAATAAGATAGCCGAGGGAGCCGGCGGCACGTTGCTTTACAAGGCAGGAGCCGGCGAGAAGATTATCGCGGCGGTTTTCGGCGGCGTGATGTGCGGACTCGCGTTCTGTATCATGGTGCGCGCGGGCGGCAGTCAGGGCGGCACCGACACGATAGCGGCGATTATTCAGAAAAAACGCCCCGACCTCGGCATGGCGTGGCTGATTTTCATGATAGACTCGTCGATAATCCTCCTGTCGTTCTTCGTCTACGACAAGACGCTCACCCCGGTATTCCTTGCGATTATCGAGTCGTTCTCCTCGAGCGCGGTATCCGACAAGTTCATAAAAGGCTCGCGGTCTGCGCTCAAAGTCGAGATAATCACCAACCACTGCAACGAAATTTGCGCAGAAATCTTCGACGTGCTCGGCAAGGGCGTGACGGTTGTCGACGCGGTGGGTCAGTACACGGGCAACAGCCACAAGTTGCTGATTTGCGTCATCAAGCGCCGCCAGATAGGCGACTTCGAGCGCATACTGAAAAAATATCCCGACACTTTCTCCTACGTCGTGTCGGCGAACGAGGTCTACGGTTATTGGAAAAAATAGCAAAAAAGCGACTCGACCGAGTCGCTTTTTTCGTGCGCGCCGCGTTTGCATTACGGCGCACGGGCTTACTGCTTGATATACGTCAGACAAACGGCGTTTTGCGAGCCCTCGTTCATCACGGTGATGCCGTTTGAAACGCACTTGCCGGACTTATTGAAAACGCAGTCTGCTTCGCACGAAACGCGCGTGTCCACCGAATAATCGGCTTTCGCGAAGTCGCCTGCCGCCTCGAACATGGAAACGTGCTTGTTTTCGTCGGGGCAGTAGGTGGTGCAATCAGTGCCCTTATCGACCTCGATTTCCTTTGCGCAGCAGCAATAGCCCTCATTGTGCTTGCAGGCGGTGAGTCCGCACTTCAAATCTTTCATAGTCGTACCTCCTCGTAACTATAACTATTATTAGTAAAATTGTCGCCCGTTATTCGCGCGAGGCAAAACTTATTCTTGACAAAACCGAGCTTTTAGGATAGAATATAAGAAAATCGGAGGGCTTTTATGAAAGTAATACTCACAGCCGACGTCAAGGGGCAGGGCAAAAAGAACGATATAGTCAACGTAAGCGACGGTTACGCGCGCAATTATCTCATAAAGAACGGGCTGGCGGTGGAAGCCACCGCAAACATGGTAAACAGTATCGGCATCGCCAAGGCAGCCGACGAGCACCGCAAAGCCGTCGAGCGCGCCGAGGCTCAGGAGCTGGCAAAGCGCATTTCCGGCATGACGGTCACGGTAAAGATTAAAGTGGGCGAAACGGGCAAGCTGTTCGGCTCGCTGAACACCCAAGCCGTTTCCGACGCGCTCAAAAAAGAGGGCGTCGATATAGACAAAAAGAAAATCGTGCTGCCCGACGTAATCAAGTCGGTGGGCGTTTACGACGTGACGGTCAAGCCCTACGCCGAGATTTCGGCAAAAATCAAGGTCAAGGTCGAGGCGCTCTAAAAGCTCCTCAGCCGATAACCGAACGCTGCGGTTTAGCTGTAAACCGCGCGCATTACACGAATGAATTACGGGCGGAAATTTATCTGCCCGTTTGCCGTAAAAACGGGAAAACGATGAAATAATTACTTTCGGAGCAAATACAGTGGTGAAAAAGAAAATCGATAAAGCGACTACGTTTTATGTCGTACTCATAGCATTGTTTTCCGCGCTCGTGTGCGTGCTCACGATTTTCGTGCGGATTCCGTGGGGCAAGGGCTACATCAACTTCGGCGACACGTTGATTTTTCTCGCCGCGTCGCTGCTGGGGCCCGTGGGCGGCATGATTGCGGGCGCAATCGGCTCGTCGCTCGCCGACCTGTTCTCGGGTTTTGCGACTTACGCGCCGTTTACGTTCGTCGTCAAGGGGGGCGAGGGCTTTCTTTGCGGCATATTATATACCTATGTGTTCCGCAAACAGCGTCCCATGCTGCGCAGACTGTTCTCCATGCTGATTGCAGGCGCATGGATGATAATCGGCTATTTCCTTACCGACCTTATGCTGTACGGCTGGGAAGCTTCGCTGTTCAACTTCGTTTCGGGGCCCATTCAGGCAGGAGCTTCGCTGGTTGTCGCGCTCATCGTGATGCCGCGTGTTCCCGTGCTGTTCGAGAGCGTCAAGCACCACACCGACAACGACGAGGAAGAACTTTACGCCGAAATCGAGGAGAAAAAGGCTGCCCAAGCAGGTTCCTCCGCGGAAACGCGCTCCGACGAAGAAAATACCGATACCGAAAACAATAACAAGTCCGATACGGACAAGGAATAACGGGCAATAAATATGAAATGGTGGGATAATTTCAAGCAGAACAGGCGGCTGAAAGCCGAGCAAGCCGAGAACAAGCGCAAGATGAAGCGCGAACGCGCGCTTATCGGCGGCAAGCTGAAACGGCGCGGCGTGACCGCGCTGTGTCTGGGCGGCGGCGGAGCCAGGGGATTTGCGCACATCGGCGCGTTGCAGGCGTTCAGAGAGGCGAACATCGACTTCGATTTAGTCGTCGGGTGTTCGGCAGGCAGCATAGTGGGTGCGCTTTACGCAGCCGGCGTCGAGCCCAAGGACATGCTCGCCTACGGGGCGCGATTGCAGCTTAAAGACATAAAAAAGGGCTTCATCTGGTCGCCCGACGACTCGATGAAAATCGGCAAAATCGTGTCCGACCTCATCGGCGACGCGCAGTTTTCCGACCTCAAAAAGCCGTTCTACGCGGTGGCAACCGACCTTGTCGAGGGCAAGCAGGTTATTCTGGATTCGGGCTCGGTGGCGACGGCGGCTGCGGCTTCCAGCACCGTGCCGCTGTTTTTCAAGCCGCTTGTGATGGGCAACAAGCACCTCGTCGACGGAGGACTGCTGAACAATATTCCGGCGGACGTGTGCCGCATGGTGGGCGCGGATAACGTGGTCACGGTGGACGTAAACCCCACGCGCGGCGGCGGAACGAGCGAGATGGGGCTTATCAGCGTGCTCAAAGCGACATTCGACATCATGGGAGCGAACTCGTCGGTGCACGGGCTTATCAATTCGGACATTATCGTCGCGCCCGATTTGTCGGCGTTTAAGTCCACCGACAAGGATGGCTACGAGGAAATGTACAGGCTGGGCTATGAAGCCGCAAAGGAAAAGTGCGACGAGATTTTGCGGCTGATATATAAGGATTAGGATTTAGGAGGAGAATTATGGCTGAAAAGAAAAACGGCAAGACGGGCTCGACCGCGCCCAAAAGCTCGGGCAGCAGAAGCGGCGGCAAGAAGAGCGCATACAAGCCGCATTGGGGCATAAGAATAGCGATAGTGCTCGTGGTGGGCGTGCTGCTCGGCGTGAGCCTGCTGTTTGAAAATCAGATTAACCTCGCGCTGGGGCTGGAGAAAATCGAAAAGACGGAGTACGATGGAACCACTGCCGGCGACATCAGGAAAAAGAGCGTTGCCGGCGACCTCAACGTGCATTTCGTGGACGTGGGGCAGGGCGACGCGTGCATTGTCGAGCTTCCCGACGGCAAGAAAATGATTATCGACGGCGGCGAAAAGGACGCCAAGGACGCGCTGCTCGGCTACATAGACGAGAACATAACCGACAAGGACGGCAACAAGATAACCTATTTCGACTACGCGATACTCACGCACACCGATTCCGACCATTGCGGCTCGCTGGACGACGTGCTCAACAAGTATCCGGCAAAGAATTTCTACCGCCCCAACGTCAAGTGCAATTATAAGGACTACGTCGACCCCGACGCGTCGCTGCTCACTTCCGACTGCGTGTCGAAGGGCACCGCCGCGTACAAGGCCGTCATCGCCGCCGCGAGCAAGGGCAAAAACAAGTTCGGCGACGAGTACAAAGTGTACATAAACTCTTTCGAGCTCGACCCCATCGTGCCCGACGCAAAGCCGGGCGACGACGGCTACTATTCGCTCAGCTTCTACGGACCGAACAGCAACAGCTACAAAGATTGGAACAACTATTCGCCGATAATGATACTCGAATACGAGGGTATTAAAATCGCGCTCACGGGCGACTGCGAAAAAGAGGGCGAAGCCGAGTTCGCGGAAAAAGCCAAGGCTCGCGAGGGCAAGTTCTCGGTATTCGACGACAATTATTCCGTCGACGTGATAAAGGCAGGACACCACGGCAGCCGCACCAGCACGGGCGAAGCGTTTGTCGAAGCCGTGACCACCGCCGAATCGCGCCCGAACACGCTCATCGTTATCAGCTGCGGTCTTAACAATAAATACAAGCATCCGCACACCGAAAAGCTGGAGCAGTTCAAAAAGGACGGTTTTCAGGACAAGAACATTCTGCGCACCGACCGGAACGGCACGATAGTGCTGTCCGTGCGCTACAACGAGGCGACCTCCGATTTCAGACTGTTCTACGGCGCAGACCCCATGGTCAAAACGCAGGAAAAGACCGTCGATTGGCGGTATATCGCGCTCAGTATCTTTGTCGTTGTCGCGCTCGTCATTCTCGTCGAGCCTGCGATTACGGCGGCAAGAAAGAAAGTCAAAAAGCTCGCCAAAAAGAAATAACCCGAAAATAATACGTTAAAAACGCAATCGACCGCTTCCCCCGTAGCCGCGAGGGAGCGGTTTTTTGTCGCCTGCCGCAAAAAAATCGCCGCGCGTTTCCCCATATTTCAGCACTGAAACGGCAATACTTTTTAAATAATACGCGAAATCGCTTGACAATCGCCGGACGAAAGCGTTACTATATTCATACCCCCAAGGGGTATAGAACAAAAAATCGAGGTGCATTATGTCTGACGGGGAAAAGAAAACGAAAAACGACGGCGCGTGCGAGGACTGCGCGGACTTTACGGGCGTGGAAACGGAGGCTTGCGCGTGCTGCGCGAGGAAAAAGGAGCGCACGGAAAAGGAACGCGCGGCGATACTGAACAGGCTGCGCAGAGTGGAAGGGCAGGTGCGCGGAATAGAGAAAATGATTGAAAACGACGCCTACTGCACGGACGTTATCACGCAGGTTTCGGCGGTGGCGGCTGCGCTCAACGCCGTCAACCGCGAGCTTATTTCCAAGCACATACGCACCTGCGTTGCGGCGGATTTGCGCCAAGGCAAGACCGAAACGGCGGACGAGCTGGCGACGGTTGTCGAGCGGCTGATGAGGTAAAACGGAAATGAAACAGTTTAAGGTCAGCGGAATGAGCTGCGCGGCTTGCTCGGCGCGAGTGGAAAAAGCCGTGAAAAAGTTGAGCGGCGTTACGGCGTGCTCCGTCAATCTTCTGACGGGCGACATGGGCGTTGAGGGTACGGCTTCCGAGGAAGCGATTATCGCGGCTGTGGAGAAGGCAGGCTACGGCGCGGCGAGCGCGGACGGCGAATCCGCGGTTGCCGTTACCGCCGAAAAAACGGACAACGCCGCGGAGAAAGCGCTGCGCGTTCGACTTATTTCGTCGATAGTCGTACTGCTCGCGCTGATGTATATTTCGATGGGACACGTCATGTGGGGTTGGTGGCTGCCGAGCGCGCTCAACCATAATCACATGGCGCTCGCGCTCATCGAGCTGCTGCTAACCACGATTATACTCGTGATTAACCGTAAATTTTTCGTCAGCGGTTTCAAGAGCGTGGTGCACGGCTCGCCCAATATGGACACGCTGGTGGCTATGGGCTCGGGCGTGGCGTACCTTTACAGTATCGTCGTGATGTTCAGAATGACGACAGCCGATTCCGCGCAGTCGATGAGCTATCTTCACGGGCTGTATTTCGAGTCGGCGGCGATGATTCTCACGCTGATTACCGTGGGAAAAACGCTCGAGGCACGCGCCAAGGGCAAGACCACCGACGCAATCAAAAGCCTTGTGAAGCTCACGCCCAAGACGGCTACGATTGTAAGGGACGGCAAAGAGGTAAGCGTGCCGGCGGCGGAAGTAGTGCCGGGAGACGTTTTCGTGGTGCGTCCGGGCGAGAGTATACCCGTCGACGGCGTGGTGCTGGACGGATTTTCGGCGGTGAACGAGTCCGCGCTTACCGGTGAGAGCGTGCCCGTGGACAAAGCGGAGGGCGACAGTGTGAGCGCGGCTACAATCAATACGTCCGGCTTTCTCAGGTGCCGCGCGACCAGGGTAGGCAAGGACACCGCGCTCGCGCAGATAATCAAGCTCGTCGAGGACTCGGCGGCGACAAAAGCTCCCATCGCGAAAATCGCCGACAGGGTTTCGGGCGTGTTCGTGCCCGTGGTCATCGGCATCGCAATAGTCACCGCAATCGCTTGGGCGATAGCCGGCAGGGATATAGGCTTTATTCTCGCCCGTGCGATTTCGGTTCTGGTCATTTCCTGCCCCTGCGCGCTGGGACTCGCCACGCCCGTGGCGATTATGGTGGGAAGCGGCAAGGGCGCGAAGCACGGACTGCTTTTTAAGACCGCCGAGGCGCTGGAATCCGCGGCGAAAATCGATATAGTCGCGCTCGACAAGACGGGCACGATAACCGTCGGACGCCCCGTAGTCACCGACGTGATAGCGGTTTGCTGCAGCGAAGCCGAGCTCGTGGCGGCGGCTTACGCGCTCGAAAAAAAGAGCGAGCATCCGCTTGCAAAGGCTGTTGTGGGCTATGCCGAAGCTAACGGCGTAGCCGCAGTCGAGGTTTCGGACTTCGAGGCTCGACCCGGCAACGGCTTGTCCGGAACTCTCGACGGCGCGGCGCTGTACGGCGGCAACGCGAAGTTCGTGTCGACGGTTGCGGACATAAACGATGAAACGTTGAAAAAGGCGGACGAGCTCGCCGAGAACGGCAAAACGCCGCTGTTCTTTGCGGCGGCAGGCAAGTTTTTGGGCGTGATTGCCGTCGCCGACCCCATAAAGCCCGACGGCGCGAGCGCAATCCTTGAGCTCAAGCGCATGGGCGTTAAGGTGGTCATGCTGACGGGCGACAACGAGCGCACCGCGGCGGCTGTCGGCAGGCTCGCAGGCGTGGACGAGGTTATCGCAGGCGTGCTCCCCGACGGCAAGGAACGGGTAATCGGCGAGCTTAAGACGCGCGGCAGAGTAGCGATGGTGGGCGACGGCATAAACGACGCGCCCGCGCTTACCGCCGCCGACCTCGGTATAGCAATCGGCGCAGGTACGGACGTGGCTATCGACGCCGCCGACGTGGTGCTGTCGGGCGCAGGGCTTATGGGCGTTGCCGAGGCGCTGAAGCTCGGCAAGCGCACGCTCACCAACGTCAAGGAAAACCTGTTTTGGGCGTTTGTCTACAACGCGCTGTGTATTCCGTTCGCAGCCGGGCTGTGGATTCCGCTCACGGGCTGGGAACTAGACCCCATGTTCGGCGCGGCGGCAATGAGCCTGTCCAGCGTGTGCGTGGTGCTCAACGCGCTCAGGCTTAATCTGTTCGACCCCGTAAAGAAAATCCGCTACCGTCGCCGCGACAAGGTCAATAACGAAAATAAACTCACGGAGGTAGATAGTATGAAAAAAACATTGAAAATCGAGGGAATGAGCTGCGGTCACTGCTCGAAGCGAGTAAAAGATGCGCTCGATGCCGTCGACGGCGTTGCGTCCGCCGAGGTCAGTCACGAAACGGGCTTAGCGGTGGTCACTCTCTCAAAAGAAGTCGCCGAAAAGGCGCTCGAAAAAGCTGTGAAGAAAGCCGGCTATAACGTAGTAAAGTAAGGAGTCCGGTTGCCCCTACAAACCCGAAATTTTAGGAGTCGGGGGCGTAATTGCCCCCAAAAGCCCGAATTTTTAAGTAGCGTTGTTTTTGCGTATAGCATGTAACGCTATTTTTAATTTAATTATAATTGCGGTAGAAAGATTGGTTTTAACAGAGCGGCTGTAATTATAGCAGATAGAAAGAAATATTACTACTTTTTCAAGTGACGAAAAAGTAGCAAAAAGTCATTGGGGGACACTATCGATTGTGTCCCCCTAATCCCCCCGCAACTCCTCTAAGGTCGGGAACAGGGAATAGCAACTGCACCGTGTGACAACCGCAACGCTTTAAATGTCGGGAACAAGAAACAGCAACTGCACCGCGTGACAAATGTAAGCATGGGGGTAAACGTGTAAATTCTAACGCGCACTCTCCGTTTTCTGCCGTCATCCTGAGCGCGCGGCTTTCCGCGCGCGTGAGGACCCCCTGCATGGAGCGAAGATTTGACCATTTAAAGCCTCCCGGTGTAGCATAAGGGAGGTGCACGCGCTAGCGTGACTGAGGGATTGTCAATTCTGACGCGCAGCTTTCGTTTTACCACCGTCATTATGAGGGAGCGGCTTTCCGCGACCGTAATAATCCCCTTCGGTAGAAATGTAATTATCCTTAATCCGCGCGTAGCGATGACGCAACTCGTTACCGCTCGGGCGTTAGCCCTAATATAACCCAAAGCACAAAAAAACCGCCCGTTCTCAAAACCGAGAAGGGGCGGTCAGCGTATTAAAGCCTATTCAAGAAGAATTAACGCAGTACTATCTATTGAGGTTCTGCTCTCTGTCGGGACCCACGCCCACCATGGTAACGGGGCAACCGACTTCCTTTTCGACGCGCTCGATGTACGCCTTGGCGTTTTCGGGCAGCTCGTCAAAAGACTTCGCGTGCGTAATATCCTCAGTCCAGCCGGGCATATCGATATACACGGGCTTGCAACCCTCGAGCTCGGAGATGTCGGTGGGGAAGTCGTACACGGTTTCGCCGTTCTTTTCGTAAGCCACGCAGATTTTCAGCGTCTTAATGCCGGTCAGCGTGTCGAGCTTGTTTATGGCGAGCTTGGTAAGACCGTTGACGCGCACCGAGAACTTGAGGATAACCGCGTCCAGCCAGCCGCAGCGGCGCGCTCTGCCGGTGGTAACGCCGTACTCCGCGCCCACGCGGCGGATATAATCGCCGGTTTCGTCGTCGAGCTCGGTGGGGAAGGGACCCTTGCCCACGCGCGTGGTGTAAGCCTTGCCCACGCCGATAACGTCGTCGATGAGCGTAGGACCTATGCCCGAGCCTTCGCAAAAGCCGCCGGCGGTGGGGTGCGAGCTCGTCACGAACGGATAAGTGCCGACGTCGAGGTCGAGGAGCGTACCCTGCGCGCCCTCGAACAGCACGTCCTTGCCTGCCTTTATGGCGTTGTAAACCAGCACGGAGGTGTCGGTGACGAACGGCGCGAGGCGTTTGGCGTACTCGCAGTAATCTTTATAGGTAGACTCGAAGTCCACGGGCTCGCCGCCGTAAACCGCCGTAATGATTTTGTTCTTGACTTCTATATTGCGCTTCAGTTTTTCGCGGAACACGTCGGGCTTGATGAGGTCGCACATGCGAATGCCTATGCGCTCGGCTTTGTCCATATAGCACGGACCGATGCCGTTTTTAGTGGTGCCGATGTCCTCTTTGCCGCGCGCGAGCTCGCTGAGCTTGTCGATTTCGACGTGGTAGGGAAGAATGACGTGCGCCCTCGCGTCGATTTTCAGGTTCTTCATCGAAACGCCGCGAGAAGTCAAATCGTCGATTTCTTTGAGAATGACCGCGGGGGAAATGACGGTGCCGTTACCCACCACGCAAACGGTGTCTGGGTAAAGAATGCCGCTGGGGATAAGGCGCAGCTTATAGGTGGAATCGCCGTAAACCACGGTGTGTCCGGCGTTGCTGCCGCCCTGCGCGCGAACGACCATATCCGCTTTCGCCGCGAGTATATCTATTGTTTTACCTTTGCCCTCGTCGCCCCACTGAGCGCCGATCAATGCTGTTGCCGACATGAAGAATAAAGCCTCCTTCCGATAATCGTTACGGGCAAGCCTGCCCACTTTGATATTATAGCCGTTTACAGCCCGATTGTCAAAGATAAACCGCGCTAAAAGCAAAAACTCACAGATTATTCACCTTGAAGCTCGTCCCGAATCGCGGTTTCGGCGCACATGCGGTAATTGTCAAGCGGCGAAACGTACTTTTTCACGACGAACAGCATAGTCGCCAGCGCGTAAACGAACGCCGCCGCCTCGGCGATTACCGAGCCCCACCAGATGTTGTCCGCGCCGAAAAACCGTCCCATGAGATAGCAAGCCGGCATAAGCACGACGAGCAGCCTTATCAGCGCGACCGTCATCGAGCGCAGACCTAAGCCCAACGCCTGAAAAGCCGCTGCGAAAATTATGCTGCACGCGGCGAGCGGAAACGCCGTCGCGGAAATCCGCATAATCCTCACGCCCGTCATAAACTCGCTTTTAAGCGTGCCGACGGCTACGTCCGAGGCGTTGAAGCAGCGAAGAAGCGGCTCGGGCGCGGCTTCAAACAGCACGAGTCCCAGCACGCCGATAATCACGGCGATAATCGTCGACGCGCCGATTGCGCGTTTTACACGCTCGCCGTTGCCCATGCCGTAGTTAAACGCGATGACGGGAATGGCGGCGTTGTTCAGGCCGTACACGAGCATGAGAACGAAGTACTGAAGCTTGTAGAAAATCCCGTAAATGCCCACGAGCATATCCTTTTCCGCGCCCGAGTAGAGGAACCCGAACGTGATTTGCATGACGAGCGTGGTCAGCGATTGCAGGCATTGAAGCACGACAGCCGGCAAGCCCACCTTAAATATATCGCCCAGCGAACGCGCGGACGGCGTAACTATAGCCTTGACGCTCACGCGGATTTCCTTGTTGAGCCTGACGTCGAGAATAAAGCCGACAATCATCGCAACCCATTGCCCGATAACCGTCGCGACAGCCGCGCCCACTATGCCCATATCGAAAACGAAAATAAACAGAGGGTCCAGCGCGATGTTCGTCAGCGCGCCGGCAAGCTGCATTATCATTGCGAGGTTAGTCCTGCCCGTGGAGCACAGCGTGCGTTCGCCCATCAGCTGAACGAACTGACCGAGCGAGAATATGAGGCAAATGCCGAGGTACTGCCTGCCGTATTCGGCGACGACGGCGTTCGAGGTGCAAATATCGAAGTAAACGCCGCCGAAGAACACGCACAGTCCGAAAATCGCGAAAACCAGCGTGAAGCACAGCATCAGAAAGTATCCGTTGCCTGCCGCGGAGTCAGCCTTTTTGCCGTCGTTCATGCCGAGCGCTTTCGACAGCAGCGCGCCTGCGCCCACGCCCGTGCCCACGCCTAACGCCACCATCAGCATCTGCACGGGGTAAGCGTACCCCAGCGCCTGCAACGCTTCGGCACGTTCGGGTAGCATGCCTATAAACACGCTGTCCACGATGTTGTAAAGCGCCTGTATCATCATCGAAAGCATCATGGGAAGCGCCATCGTGACGATAAGTTTCGCAATCGGCATATCCGCCATCTTGTTTCCGGGTTTAACTTGTTCGGTCATAAAATCCTCCGAGGTAAGTGCCGAGCGCATAAAATAAAGCGAAAATCCGCAACCGGATTTACGCTCTTGCCACACATTGCAGTGGTATTGTAGCACTTTTTTCGGAAAAACGTAAGCGTTTTTGCGGCGGTTTTTTCAAAAAACGGTAAAATTTTTTAATTTACTCGTGTTTTCTCACCGCATAGGTTGACAAGCGATTAAGCTTGGGTGTACAATTAACGATACTAAAACCGATTTCGGTATAGTTATGTATGCTGATATGAAAACGAAGGACGGAAACAATGATTGTAAAAGAAGTAAGGACGAAGAAAGAGCGGCGCGAGTTTTTTAAATTTCCGCTGAAGTTATATAAGGGCAACCCCTACGCGGTGCCGCAGCTTATTTCCGACGAGGACGACGAATTCAACCCCGAAGTAAACGACGCGTACAGTTACGCCGAGAGCAAAATGTTTCTTTGCTACGACGACAGCGGCAAAATCGTGGGCAGAATCGCGGCTATACATAACAAGGCTTACAACGCAAAGCAAAACGTAAAGCAGCTGCGTTTTACGCGCTATGACGTAATCGACGACTTCGCGGTGACGGAAGCGCTGTTCGAGCCGGTCAAGGCATGGGCGAAGGAGCTCGGCATGGACGAAATCGTGGGTCCCATCGGCTTTTCCGACCTCGACAAGCAGGGCATGCTGGTGGAGGGCTTTGACCGCGACGACATGTACCTTACCATTTATAATTACCCGTACTACGTCAGCCACATGGAAAAGCTGGGCATGAAAAAGGCGGCGGATTGGGTGGAGTACCGCATAGCCGTTCCCACCGAGCCCGACGAGCGGCTGTATCGCATAGTCGACATGGTAAAGGAACGTTCGGGCTTCGAGTACTACGAGATTAAGAGCTTCAAGAGCGTGGAGAAAGTAATTCACCGCGCACTCAAGGAGATAATGAACGAGGTTTTCGCGCATCTTTACGGCGTGGTGGAAATCACCGACCGCCAGATAAAGCGCGAAGCCGACATGCTGAAACAAGTGTGGGTCAACGACTTCGTGACGGCTGTCAAGAACCGCGAAGGCGAGGTGATAGGCTACGGCTTTATGGCGCCGTCGGTGTCCAAGGCAATGCGCAAAATGAACGGCAAAATCACCCTCGGCGGCGTTTTTCAACTGATGCACGACCTCAGTCATCCCGAGGTAGTCGACCTTTACAGCATCGGCGTGAGAAAAGAATATCAGAACAGCGGCGTAAACGCCATGATTATGGCGCGAAGCCTCAAAAGCCTGATAAATCACAAGGTCAAATTCCTCGAAACCGGTCCCGAGCTCGAATCCAACGTGCAGATTCAGGCGCAGTGGAAAAAGTACGACAAGGAGCAGCACCGCCGTCGCCGCTGCTGGTCGATGAAGCTCGGCGAAGCTCATGCGGACAACGCGCCCGAGCCCGAAAAGGAGTAGGAGCATAAGCCCGCAAGGCGAGACGCGCTCCCACAGATAAAACGTCAATAAAATCAAGCCCCGATTCCGCGATTTCGGAACGGGGCTTTTGCTTTGTTTGCGTTATTTTTTTGCATAACGCGAAGTTTAATTTTCCGCAATTTTTTTGGTTAGCCCGCGCTAACTAATTGAAATTTTGATTTCGTTGTGTTATAATACGCTCGCAGGAGCAAACTGCCACTACGATTATAAGGACAAAACTAAATGAGCGAAACGCGCGAAAGCGAGCTACTGAAAAGCACGCGCATGCTGGATTTTACGTCCGCGCCGATTAAATCGCTGATTTCGGCGAGGGGCTGGCAGGGTATGCCCGAAGCCGAGCGTGCGCGAGCGGCGTATAATTTCGTAAGGGACGAAATCGCGTTCGGTTACAACGCGGACGACTGTATAACCGCGAGCCGCGTGCTCCGCGACGGCTACGGTCAGTGCAATACCAAGGGCACGTTGCTCATGGCGCTTTTAAGAGCGCTGGGCATACCGTGCAGGATTCACGGATTTATGATAGACAAAGCGTTGCAAAAAGGAGCGATGACGGGTTTTGTGTACAAATCCGCGCCGAATGAGATTTTTCACAGCTACGTCGAGGCTTACGTTTGCGGACGGTGGTACAATCTCGAGGGGTTTATTCTGGACAAGGAATACTTGACCGCCCTGCAAAGGAAATTCAAGCCGCTTGCGGACGGCTCGTTTGTGGGCTACGGAGTAGCTACCGAAAATTTTATTTCGCCGCCCGTCGACTTCGATTGCTGCGACACATACATTCAGAAAGCAGGCATAGTGCGCGACTTCGGCGTGTACGACGACCCCGATTCGCTTCTTCTGGAGCACGGACAGACGATGAGCGCGCCGAAAAAACTCGCGTATCGGATGTTCGGAAGACGACTCATGAACAGAAACGTGAATAGACTCCGCTCTTCGCGTTAAGTTTCCGAAGCCGCCTCCACAATCGCGACTCGGCGTTCTACGCGTGGATTTCTTCGCATACACTTAAAGCGGAGAGAGAACTATGAAAAAGCTATTGTCGATTTTATTGTGCGCCGCGGCAATCGTCGCAATGTTCGGTTGCGCGCCGGAGATAGAAAAGCTGGATAAAAACCTGTCGGAACTGCGCGACGAACTGATGACGGCGGCGTCGGACAGGGTGAAAATCACGCTGATTTCGGGCGAGAGAGAAGAACCGTTCGTCATAGACGGCGCGCCCGGTGAGCGCACGCCCTTCACCGTGGTCACGATTACGCCTTCGGGCTTTGGCGACGACGCGGAGTTTTCCTACGTCGTCTACGACGGCGCAGAGAAACGCGAGGGCAGATTTTACCGCCACCCGTACAAGAACACCTACTCGGCAGAGCTTAATACGCGCGTCGTCGGCAGCGCGGCAGTCACCGTGACGAGCGACGGCTATGCGGAAAACTTCGAGCTGAAATCCGTCAAGACCGCCGAAACCGTTTCGGCTTCCGTGGCACTCGAAACCGCCGAAATCCGACTGAAAGACAGCTTGAAGAAGCTGAGAGAGGACGGCGAGCTTAAAGCCGAGATTTACGTCCGCTTCACCGAAAACCCGATAAGCGCGGACGGCGGCTATTATTGGTACGTTGCGTTCGTGCCCGACAAGTACACCGTCTATGCGGCGCTCATCGACCCCGTGACGAAGGAAATCGCGGCGGTCAGGGAATAACGCCTCGAATAAATATAAAGTAAAGCGCGTGCGGAAACTTACCGTGCGCGTTTTTTATAGGAAAAAACATGTAAATCCGCGGCGTTTTTCCTTTAATCATATAAAGAACGGCAAATTTACCGCAAAAAATTATAAAAATTTTTCGGCAAAGTCTATCAAAATTATTTCTATTTTTCGCAATTTGTGTTATAATGCATTAAAAGCCGTGGTGCGGAGGTTTGACCTCGCGCGGCGGCAGAGCAAAGAGGTGTTATGGCGCTAACCGACGAAAATCAGATAGCTAAGGAGAGCGAATCGAACGTTATCGCACGGACGGCAATCGCAACGCTGTTCTGGATTGTCGTTTCGCTCGCGATTTTGCTGACTGCGGCGAGAGCGGTTTTTCCGCTCGCGGCGGCGAACGTCTACCTTAACTTCGGCAACACCGCGAGAGCCTACGACTGCGCGGCTTCGGCGGCGCGGCTTCACGGCGGCGACAGCCGTGTCAACGCTCGCATAATCGCCGTCAACAGCTCGATTTCGCTGATGGGCGAGAATCCGGGCGAGTACGCCGAAGCCGTGATAAGCGAAACCGAGGCGTTTTTCGCCGACACCGGCTGCGTGGACAGAATAAAGCTTATCGACGAGTACAACGTCAAAAACGCCGATAAAACCATGCGCCCCAACCTCTACAGTTACGCCGACTACATCTCGGGCGAGAACACGCGAGCGCGGTTCATAAGCGGCGAGCAATCGGCGTCCTACTTTGGAAAGCCTGTTGCGTATTCGGATTTGGCGGCGGCGATAGCGACGTGCGCGGAATCCGAGCAATACTATTACTACGCGGCGCCGCTAATAAGCTCGGCGGCTGTGGTTGCGGAGGAGTGCATAAAGGCGAATAAGCCCCTGCCGTTCGACGAAGCGGCTGTCACCGCGGCTGCGAGAGAGTACCTGAACAAGGCTATCGGCGGAACCGACGTAACCAATCCCACGCTGAAATCGCTGTATGAAGTCAAGGCGTACCAAAAGTACGCACGGCGCATAATCTCGGGCGGTTTCGCGGCAAACGAAAGAAAAGCGGCAATCGAAAACGTGACCGTAGGGGAAGCGGAAACCACGATTGACGAGCTTTACTACAAGATACTGTTAAAAAACTACTGCAAATAATCTTTGAGGAGTCAGAATATGAATAAAATCGTTAAAGAAGGACTTACGTTTGACGACGTGCTACTCATTCCGGGCGAGTCGCACGTTATCCCCAAAGACGTCGACCTCTCGACCCGTCTTTCGGACAAAATCAAACTCAACATTCCGCTTCTCAGCGCGGCAATGGACACGGTCACCGAGTCCCGCCTCGCAATCGCGATCGCGCGCGAGGGCGGCATGGGCATTATCCACAAGAACATGTCCGTCGAAGAACAGGCGGAGAACATCGACAAGGTGAAGAGAAGCGAGCACGGCGTCATCACCGACCCGTTCTTCCTCGAGCCCGACTGTCTGCTTTCCGATGCGCTCGCGCTCATGAACAAGTACCGTATCAGCGGCGTGCCGATCACCGTCAAGGGTAAACTCGTCGGCATACTCACCAACCGCGACCTCAGGTTTGAAACCGACTTCAATCAGCCGATCAGAAATATTATGACGAAGGATAATCTCGTCACCGCGCCCGTGGGCACTACGCTTGCGGAAGCGCAGAAAATCCTCGGCAAGCACCGCATCGAAAAGCTGCCTATCGTCGACAAGGACGGCATGCTCAAAGGTCTTATCACCATAAAAGACATAGAAAAAGCCATTCAGTACCCCAATTCCGCCAAGGATAAGAACGGCAGACTGCTCGTGGGCGCGGCAATCAGCAACGGCAACGGCTATCTCGACCGCGCAAAAGCGCTGGTGGACGCCAGAGTCGACTGCCTCGTCATCGACACCGCGCACGGTCACAACGTGGGCGTAATGAGCGCCGTGGAAAAAGTGCGCGAGGCTTGCCCCGACGTAACGCTCGTCGCCGGCAACGTCGCCACCGCCGAAGCCGCCGAAGCGCTGTTCAAGCGCGGCGCGGACGTGGTTAAGGTAGGCATCGGACCGGGCTCTATCTGCACCACGAGAATAGTTGCGGGCATCGGCGTTCCGCAAATCACCGCGATTATGGACTGCGGCGAAGTCGCGGACAAGTACGGCAAGACAATTATCGCCGACGGCGGCATCAAGTACAGCGGCGACATCACCAAGGCTATCGCGGCAGGCGCGCACGCATGCATGATAGGCTCGCTGTTCGCAGGCACCGAGGAAAGCCCCGGAGAGCTCGAAATCTATCAGGGAAGAAGCTTCAAGTCCTATCGCGGCATGGGCTCGCTGGGCGCAATGGCGCTCGGCAGCAAGGACAGGTACTTCCAATCCGACGCCAAAAAGCTCGTTCCCGAGGGCGTCGAGGGCAGGGTGCCTTACCGCGGCTCGCTGTCCGAAATCGTGTTCCAGCTGATGGGCGGCTTGCGCTCGGGCATGGGCTACTGCGGTCTGCCCACGATTGACGAACTGAGAAAGAACGGCAGATTCGTGCGCATAACCAACGCTTCGCTCATCGAGAGCCATCCGCACGACATTTCCATCACCAAGGAAAGCCCCAACTATTCGTCTAAAAACTAATCGAGAACTACATAATTAAGCCGCAAAGGTAATTTCCGCGCGGCTTAATTTCTTAGAGGAAGAGCAATAACTTATAAGGAAGAGGAATAATGAGAAAGAAGCTGTACACGGCGTTTTTGTCGTCCAACTATTCGGGACTGAAAAACGAGCGCTCGATTGCGATCAAAAAGCTGCTCGACGCCAACGTTTTTCCCGTGACCATGGAGCATTTTGTCATCGGCTCGACCGACGGGTTTAAGGATATATGCGAGCTTATCGACGACAGCGACATTTTCATATTGCTTATGGGCACGCGCTACGGCAGTCGCGACGAGCGCGGCGACAACAAGAGCTGGACGGAAAAGGAGTTTGACTACGCGAGGGCGAACGGCAAGAAAATGCTGATTGTAAGATTCGCGCCGCTCGACGCGCTTGCGAAATCCTACCGCGACGACATGACGGACGAGGAAGTAATCGCGCTTTGTCCCGACCAGAACGCGGACGACACTCGCGCACAGCTAAGCTTCGCGCGCTCGATTGACAGAGAAATGGTCACGTCCGTCGCCTCCGAAACGGAGTTTTCCGACGTAATCGGCAGGTTTCTCAACACTATCCGCCGCGACCCGAACGTCGCCGGCTGGATACGCGACGTTTCGCTGTCCGAAATCGAACAGGTGCTGCCGCTGGGCACATACTATCATTGCCACCTTTGCGACACGCAGCCCGGCTATCTTAGGGTGGGCGAGCTGTCGATAACCGGCGGCGACGGCGGCTACAACCTGCACTTCGAGGGCAGGAACTACAAGGGCAAGGTTGACGACGGCAAGATTTCCGTCAACGAAACCAAGTACACCGTGTGGAACGGCGACTATGTGCTCGACCCCACCGAAAAAACGCTTCGCGGCATTTATTCCGCGCGCAAAACCGACGTGGACAACAAGGGCGAGCGCGTGATAAAACCGGGCACGCGCGACGGAATCCACCGATTCGTGATTACGGACGGCGAGGACGGCGAGTGCTTTATGCACGGCACTTCGCAGGACGCAGTGACCGAGGACCGCGACGGCAAGGAATGCAATATCAGCGTGTTCAAAACGCGCGAGGCTCGCGACAAATACGTTCTCAAATACTTTGAAGACGAGGACTAGAATCACAAGGAGAATAGAATGGACTATCACAAAATCATAGAAATCGTCAAGAGCGCGAAAAATCTCGTGCTCCGCGACGACCTCAGCCACGAAGTGAAAATGAAAGGCGAAGCCGACTTCGTTACCGGCGTCGATCTGTCGATAAGCGAGTATATGAAGGAGCGGCTGCACGAAATCGCGCCCGGTATCGGGTTTATGAGCGAGGAAGAGGAGCCGGGCAGGCTCGCGCCGCGCCGCTGGATTCTCGATCCCGTCGACGGCACGACCAACCTCGTGTACGACTACCGCATGAGCAGCATTTCGCTGGGGCTGTGCGACGACGGAAAATCAGTTTTCGGCGTGGTTTACAATCCCTACACCGACGAAACCTTTACCGCCGTGCGCGGCGAGGGCGCGTATGTGAACGGCAAACGCCTGTCGGTTATCGACCGCGAGCCGCACGACAGCCTCGTCGAGTTTGGCGCAGGCTCCACGAGAAAGCACGAGGCGGACGAAGCGTTCCGCATAGGCAAGGAAGTGTTTACGCACTGTCTTGACCTCCGCCGCATTTGTTCCTCCGCGCTCGCAATCTGTTTTATCGCAGCCGGCAGAATAAACGGCTACTTTGAAAAGGTAATCAAGCCGTGGGACTACGCCGCCGCGTCGCTGATTCTCGAGGAAGCAGGCGGAAGCCTCTGCGATTGGACGGGCGCGCCGCTTCCGTTCGACCGCCCGAGCGGAATAATCGCCGGCAGCCCCAAGACCTACGAGTACCTTAAATCCGTTTTGCTGAAATAAGCCCGTAATCGGTATGCGTCGATTGCGCCCGACGCTCACGCGATAATACCTATGCGATTAAGGAAACGACCCCATGCGCCGTTTCCTTTTGTTTTATCGGCGTTCATATAAAATACGAAAAAAATATTTACAATTCCGTAAATCCGTGTTATACTATCGTTAGCATAAGAAACCAAATACGGTGTCAAATCGCGCGCGACCGATACGAGTACGATTTGCCGAGCCGTGCGAAAAACAAGAACAAGGAGAATATGATGAAAAACAAACTCAGGTACGTCATCGCGGCAGTTCTGCTTTTCGTTTGCTGTCCGTTCGCCGTCGCTTGCGGCGAAACCGCGTCGGAAACGCCCGACTACGGCACGCTGACAATAAAGAACATAACGCTGGAGGAGGGTACTACTGCCGAAATCGAAGCCACGTTCTCGACCGAGGAAGGTAAGGGCGAAATCGCCTACACGTTCGAGGGCGACAACATCTCGATTACGGACGGCAAAGTCACCGCGCTCAAGCCCGACACCACGACCACGGTCACGGCAAAGACCGCGCACCACGAGGTCACGTTTACCGTCACCGTCACTAAAAAAGCTGTTGACTACGGTACGCTGACAATAAATAACATAACGCTGGAGAATGGCGGCGTCGCCGAAATCGAAGCCACGTTCTCGACCGAGGGGGGCAAGGGCGAAATCGCCTACACGTTCGAGGGCGACAACATCTCGATTGCGGACGGCAAAGTCACCGCCCTTAAGCCCGACACGACGACTACGGTCACGGCAAAGACCGCGCACCACGAGGTCACGTTTACCGTCACCGTAAAGCCCGTAAACTACGGCATGCTCACGATAACATCGCCGGCAATCTATGCCAATTATCCGGCAAAGCCACTGAATATCGTGTTCTCGAAGCCCGAGTATGCCGAGGACATCACTTACACGGTGCAGAGCGGCTATGAAAGCGCCGTCAAAATAGAGGACGGCAAGATTTACGCGACGGGCAGCGGCTTTTCGCAGAGCAAGAGCGTGCGAGTGACGGCAAAGACCGCCCACCACGCCACGGTGTTCACCGTCAACGTCAGCGAGTTCAACGGCGCGAACAAAGCCGGCGCTTCGCTCAACTTCGAGTCGCGCATCTCGAGCTTTTTGTCCGACTATGAAAATCGCGGCATGACCAAGGGCGGCGCGCTGTTCGTCGGCGATTCGTTCTTCGACACGCGCAGCTTCTGGACGGAATTCTACACGACCTACGCGCGCAAGAACGCGTACAGCGTGGGCATCAGCTCGTCTACCACCACTGATTGGGATATTCTCGCCGAACGCCTTGTGTATCCGCTTGAGCCGACGTCGATAATCTTCCATTGCGGCACGAACAATATCTTCGACGACGACAAGAACGCCGACCGCGCGACCGCCGACATAAGGAGAACGCTCGAGAGCTTCCACACGCGGCTTCCGCAAGCCAAAATCTACTATTTCGGCATCGAGCCGCGCAATTATACGCACGTCGGCAACGGCTATGCAAAGACCTGTAACGCGCAAATCGAAGCCTACGCTTCGGCGAGAGATTGGCTCGTCTATATTGATTCTCCGTCGTTCTGCTACAACTCCGACGGCACGATAAACGGCTCGTTCTATAAGTCCGGCGACACCGTGCACCCGTCGGCGGCAAGCTACGCCCTCTACGTCAACGCGCTCGAGAAAAACGGCTTGACAATTCCGCTCTCGTCCTCGGCGCAGAACACCGAAATCAGGGAAATCGTTATGACTTCCTCGCAGTCTATTGCGAATGGCGACCTTATGAACGTAGTCTATCGCGGCTTGTCGCTCAAAAACGAGTTCGTGCTCACCGGTAAAATCGACGTCACGGTCGTCGATTCCAATCCGCACATTCAGTTCGGCTTTCACAGCCGTTGTCGCTTCCTGATCTGGGACAGCAATACTACAGGCAGCTTCGGTATCGGCTGGCGCGACGCGAACAACAGCCACATCGGCAAGGACGTGGGGCTGGTGCCGTACACCAAAAACGTCAAGGTGACAATTCCGTTCAAGCTCGCAATCACGAGCAAAAACGCGTATTTCTATCTGGGCAGCGAAAACGGCGGCACGGTGGAGTACACGCTGAAAGCCGTCTGCAAGAACGTGACTACGTTCTCCAACCTCGCATACGGCACCGAAGCCATGAACTCAAGAGCGTATGACTTCGTGGCGAAAACCAAAGCCGACGACTCGGCGGAGTACGACGCGCTCACGACCGGAGCGGAGTTTACAAAATACGAAAACGCCGGCGGAAGCGAATACGAATTCGTCCGCGCCTGAAAAAACAAAATAACAATGGAAAAAGAGCTTTGCCCGTAAAACGCGCAAAGCTCTTTCTTTATGTCTGTTAGTTTTATAACGCGAACGCCGCGCTTAAAATTCCATTTTCTTATCGAAGTAGGCGACAAGCTCGGTTATGGGCATGCGCACCTGTTCCATGGTGTCGCGGTCGCGGACGGTCACGCACTCGTCGTCAAGCGTGTCGAAGTCGACGGTCACGCACCAGGGCGTGCCGATTTCGTCCTGGCGGCGATAACGCTTGCCAATCGAGCCTGCCTCGTCGTAATCGACGTTGTATCTGCGGCTGAGCTCGTCGAACACGGCGTTAGCCTTTTCCGACAGCTTTTTGGACAGCGGCAGCACTGCGACCTTGACGGGCGCGATAGCCGGGTGGAAGTGCATCACCACGCGCACGTCGTTCTTTTCCGCGTCGATGACCTGCTCCTCGTAAGCGTTGCACAGAAGGGCGAGCACGCAGCGCTCCACGCCGAGGCTGGGCTCGATGACGTAGGGGATATAGCGCTCGTTCGTTTCCTGGTCGAAATAAGTCAAATCCTTGCCCGAAACGGTCTGGTGCTGAGTGAGGTCATAGTCCGTCCTGTCGGCGACTCCCCACAGCTCGCCCCAGCCGAACGGGAACAAAAACTCAAAGTCGGTGGTAGCCTTCGAGTAGAAGCACAGCTCGTCCTTGTCGTGGTCGCGCAGCCTCAGATTCTCGGGCTTTATGCCGATAGAGTACAGCCAATCGCGGCAGAACGAACGCCAATAGTCAAACCACTCGAGGTCGGTGCCGGGCTTACAGAAGAACTCCAGCTCCATCTGCTCGAACTCGCGCACGCGGAAAATGAAGTTGCCGGGCGTAATCTCGTTGCGGAACGACTTGCCTATCTGCCCGATACCGAACGGCATCTTGCGGCGCGTGGTGCGTTGGACGTTCACGAAGTTGGTGAAAATGCCCTGCGCGGTTTCGGGGCGGAGGTACACGGTGTTTTTCGCGTCCTCGGTCACGCCCTGAAAGGTCTTGAACATCAGATTGAACTGACGAATATCGGTGAAGTTATGCTTCTTACAGGTGGGGCAGGGAATATTGTGCTCCTCGATAAAGTCCTTCATTTCCGCCTGCGAAAAAGCGTCGATGGGCTTAGAGAGCGTGAAGCCGGTTTCCGAGCACCAATCTTCAATCAGCTTGTCGGCGCGAAAACGCTCGTGGCATTCTCTGCAATCGAGCAGGGGGTCGGAAAAGCCGGCTAAGTGACCGCTCGCCACCCAGGTCTGCGGATTCATCAGAATCGCCGCGTCCAGACCCACGTTGTAGCGGTTTTCGGTGACGAATTTTTTCCACCACGCCTTCTTGACGTTGTTTTTAAGTTCCACGCCCAAAGGACCGTAATCCCAGGTGTTCGCAAGTCCGCCGTAAATTTCGCTGCCTGCGAAAATAAAACCGCGACCCTTGCACAGCGCGGTCAGTTTGTCCATCGTAAGCGTTCCTTCGGCCATAAGCTTCTCCTTGAAAAGGTGTAATTGCGTTTGTGATTTCCGCCCGATTGCATTCACGGGCGAAACGACATAAACAATGATAATTGCTTTTTGTTTTTTTGTCAAGTATTATCACACTCTCGCGGATTTTTCATATTATGAAACTAGGATATCCTCACAGCAAAAGACGAAAGCCGGGAGGGGAGGACGGGAGTGCGCGCCTGCCCGTTCTCCGCGCCCCGGACAAAATAAAGCTTTCGCGTAAAGCGTCCCAAAATCAAACAAGGAGGGTTATCACGATGTTCAACAACGGATGCGGCTGCAACGACATTTTCCTCATACTCATTCTTTTGTGTTGCTGCGGCAAAAACGATTGCGGCTGTTACGACCGCAAGGGCTGCGACTGCTGCGATATGCTGGTCTGGCTCCTGCTCATCAACTGCATTTGCGGAAAGAACGACTGCGGCTGCTGCAAGTAAAAGCCTACATACCTAAGACAAAGCAGCTTCGCGCACAAATGACAAAACTCACCCGTGGGAAACGTTAAGCCTTCCCGCGGGTTTTTTTTGCGCAATTTACTTTGTTACGATAAAGAATTTGCGCCTCGCCACCGCATAACGCTTGATTTTACCGCGCGGTTATGCTAAAATATCGGTACGCCGACACCGCTTCGGATATAGGGTCGGACGCAAAAATAATTTATTTCTGCCGCGAGCTATCCGCTGTCACGAACAGGGAAGTTCAGCAAAGGAGCAAAAAATGAAAAACAGAACAAGGTCTGTCGTACTGTACGCGACCTTAGGCGCGTTGATTTTCGCGGCGATGACTCTCGACCGCGCGATAACGCCCTTCCTGCCGCTGTCGGCGGCGTTCGTCACGCTCACCGTGACGTTTACGTTCGCGCTCATAAAGCCCAACCTCGCCACAGCCGTAGCGTCGGGCATAATCTTCGGCGTGTCGTCGTGCATAACGGCTATATTCTTCGGAAAGTCCTCGGTAATCAATCCGCTCATCTCGATTTTGCCACGGGCGTTCTTAGGCTTTATCGTCTACGGCGTGTACGCGCTTTGCCGCATGATTTTCCGTAAAGCCAAGCCGAAAACGCGCGAAATCGCCTCGGTGTCGATTGCCGCCGCAGTGACTACGGCGATGAACACCGTGCTGTTTCTGTCCGCGCTGGTGCTGTTCGGCGAGAACAACACGATTGATTCGGTTTTCAAAATTACCGTGCTCGCAAACGCCGTTCCCGAGCTCGTCATGACCGCCGTGCTTGTGCCTGCCGTCACGCTGGGCGTTCGCAGGGGGCTGAGAATAAACATCGGCGGAGCGACCGCCGCCCCGTCGGAAGCGATTGTTTCGGTAGATACGGCAGCTGAGGCAAAGGAGCCCGACGGAGAGGAAACCGCCCCTATATATAATGATGAAAAGGACGAAGCTGCTACGGCGGAAAACCCGACCGACTACGGCGAAGAGGATAAAAGACAATGATACTTGCAATCGACATAGGAAACACCAACGTCAAGCTCGGAGTTTTTTCCGAGGACGGCGAGCTGCTTGACAGCACGCGCCTCAGTTCCTCCACGCACAAGACGGGCGACGAGTACTACCTCGCCATTCGCGACTCGTTCGGGGCGAGGGGAATAAACCTCTCGGACATCGACGGTGTGATTATCAGCAGCGTAAACCCCAATCTCAACTACACGTTCGAGCATCTTATTTCGGTGTACTTCCGCGTCAAACCCATGGTGGTGGGCGGCGGCGTCCGAACGGGTATAAATATCCGCTACGACAACCCCAAAGAAGTGGGAGCGGACAGAATAGTCAATTCCGTCGCGGCTTACCGTACCTACGGCGGTCCGTGCATAGTAATCGACTGCGGCACCGCTACGACGTTCAACGCGGTGTCGGCTTCGGGCGACTTCCTCGGCGGCGTGATAAGTTTCGGACTGAAAACGGGCGCGGACGCGCTTTGCCAGAAAGCGGCGAAGCTCCCCAAAGTCGAGCTCGCTAAACCCGACAAAGTCATCGGCAAATCCACGATAACCAACATGCAGTCGGGGCTTATCTACGGCTACGTCGGCATGGTGGAGTACATCGTGGGCAAAATGAAAGAAGAAATGGGCGACAAGAATATCCGCGTCGTGGCGACGGGCGGTCTGAGCGAAATAGTCAGCGCCAACAGTAAGATAATCGACGTGGTTGACCGAACGCTCACGTTGCGCGGACTGTACGCGCTGTACAAAATCAACTCGGAACAGGGAGGCAGACAATGAAGACGGTTTACGTGGCAATAATGGGGCTGGGCACGGTGGGCGGCGGCACCTACGAAATCTTAAAAACAAATCACGATAAAATAGCGGCGGCTTACGGCGTGGACATAAGAGTAAAAAAAGTCCTCGACCGCGACGAGAAAAAACTACGGGAAAAAGTCGAGCCGGGACAAGTCTGTCTTAACCTCGAAGAAATACTTGCCGATTCCGAAATCTCGATAGTGATAGAGGTTATGGGCGGCGTCGAGCCTGCCAAAACCTTTATCGAAAAGTGCATGAAAGCAGGCAAGAGCGTTGTCACCGCCAACAAGGAGCTAATCTCCAAGCATTGGGGCGAAATCGAAGCCGTGGCGAAAGCCAACGGCGTGGGTTTCTACTTCGAGGCTTCCTGCGTGGGCGGCGTCCCGATAATCCGCACGCTCAAGGAAAGCATGCAGGGCGACAATATCCGCATGATAACGGGCATCGTCAACGGCACGACAAACTATATTCTCACCAAAATGACCGACGAGGGCATGAGCTACGACGACGCGCTGAAAAAAGCGCAGGAGCTCGGGTACGCCGAGGCGAACCCCACCGCCGACGTCGAGGGCTTCGACGCGATGTACAAGCTGTCCATTCTCGCTTCGCTCGCGTTCCACACCTGTATTCCGTACACCGCGATTTACCGCGAGGGCATAACCAAACTCACCAAAAGCGACGTCGAGTACGGCAAGCGCATGGGCTACACGCTCAAGCTGCTCGCAATCGGCAAGCGCGAGGGGAACACGGTCGAAGTGCGCGTTCACCCGACGTTCGTCAGGAGCACTCATCCGCTTGCGGCTGTTTCGGGCGCATTCAACGCGGTGTTTCTTAACGGCGACTTCGTGGACGACGTCATGCTCTACGGCAGAGGCGCCGGCGCGCGCCCCACGGGCAGCGCGATTGTCAGCGACGCGGTTTACTGCGCCACGCGCGAGAAACATGAATATTCCGACTTTGATAACAACGGCAGGGTAGCGGACGGCATAACGATAGCGGACGACTTCATGGGCAAGTACTACGTCGCGCTCACCGCGCTCGACACCGCCGGCGCACTGTCGCGCATCGCCGACGTCCTCGGCAAAAACGGCGTGAGCATAGCCTCCGTAAGTCAAAGCGGCTCGGGCGAGGGCACCGTTCCTATTATAATAATGACGCACTCGGCGAGCGAGAATGCCGTCATGAAGTCCGTCGCTACGCTCGGGAAGCTCGACTGCGTAAAAAGCGTGGATTCGCTGATAAGAGTAATCGACTGATTTACATAATTTTCCGGCTCGGAGCGAATAATACACTCGTAACGCCCCGTGAAGCCGCGAATTTGCGCGAGTTTGCGCGAGTTAAGAAGAATATCTTTGCAAATTTCCCGAAAAGTATTTGACAAAGAAAAAGTAAGATAGTATAATTATTCCGTTAAACTGTAATACAAGCAGGAAAATACATTAGGAGAACTTAGTTAAATGAAAAGAAAGAAGAGCTTTCTGGCAGGCTTGTGCACGTTAGTGTTGACCGCGTCCGTTGCGATCGGCGGTTTCACCTACGCTCCGGCTGCCGCCGCTACGACAGATTTCGAACTCAGCGACATCACAGTCAAGTCGACCGTCACCTACGGAGAAAACATTTCCGTACCTGCTGCGGCAGGCTATACCGTCACCGTAAAAACGCCTAGCCACAAGGCTAAGGACAACGGCACGGTTGTGACCGGCGAAACGATTACCGCGGACGAGCTCGGCAACTATATCGTCACCTACACGAAGGGCAACAAATCCTACAGCTTCCGCGTACTTTGCGAACTCGACCACGAGCTTGAGCTTTTCGTCGAGAACGAGGCTGGAGTTCCCTCCGTCGTCAAGACAGGCGACAGCAAGAAACTCCCCGGCGCTTACGTCGGCTACTACGACGAGGACGGCAAGGTTGTCAAGGTTGACGCCGCCGTCACGATTTCCGCATTCGACGGCAGCGCGAACGGCAGCGAGACAGTCGCCGCGAACTCCGACCATAAATTCAACACCGCAGGCAGCACTTTTGTGACCTATAGCGCAAAGGTCGGCAGCGGCACCAAGCACCTCTCCAAGACCTATGAAGTCAAGGTTCAGGACAACTTCTCCGATAACAAGGCTCCTTCGCTCAGCGTCAGCGGCGTTCCTTCGTCCGCAAACGTGAACAAGGCGGTCACGCTTCCCGTGGCTACCGCTACCGACTCCTTCGACGAGAGAGTAGAGGTCGTCGTTACCGTCAAAGGTAAGGACGCTTCGGGCAACCTTGTCAACGTAAAGAAAACGACCGTCAAGGACGAAACCGCGACCGCCGAGCTTGAAGAGGACGAGGTTTTCGACAACGATAAAAACATGACCTTCTATCCCGTCCGCGAGGGCGACTACAAGGTCACCTATCAAGCAATCGACGACAGCGGCAACAAGTCCGCCGAGTGGACCTACACCATCACCTGCTCGGATAAAAAGGCTCCCGAGATTACTCTCGACGAAACCAAAATCCCGGCTAAGTGGGGCAAGACGGTTTACAAGTACAGCGAAACCGCAACCGACAAGAAGGTTGCGCTTCAGGACGCTGCGGTCGGATTCGAGTTCCCCGAGCTTACCGACAACAAGGATAAGGCGGACGACCTCACGGTTACTTTCGCAATCAAAGACCCTGCCGGCAAGACTGTTGTCAATTTCTCCAACATCAATAAGGCGAGCGGCGAGAGCGGTACCAAGTACACCAACGTCGCCACCAACGTTGAATACAAGTTCTCCAAGACCGACAATTTCAAGTTTGATTTCGGCAAATACGTCGAAGCCGTCAAAGCGGCTAACGGCGAAAATTACCAGTACTACGGCGACTATGTAGTCACCTACACGGCTCGCGACGCCGCAGGCAACAGGGCGACCAAAACCTACACGATTAACGTCGCCGAAACCTTTGAGGATACTTCCGACGTCACCGTCGATTTCAAGAACGCCGAAAAGTACGTTGTCGCAAGTAAAGACGACGAGGTAGAGATTACCCTGCCTGCTCCCACTTATTCCAGCACCACCGACAGCAAGCTTACCCTGACCTACACCGTGGCAAACGGCGAGGAGGGCACCGAGGGCGTCGCTAAACTCAACGCCGACGTCAAGGGCGGCGAGGTTGCCAAGATTAAGAAGGGCGCCGACGGCTACAAGCTCGTCTACGACAATGCAGAGCTCGCTATCACCGACAAGATTGTCGTCACCGCAACCGCCGTTTCCGACGCAGGCAACGAAGGCAGCTATAAGCATACAATCGACGTAAAGACCCCCGGCACGAGCGCCATGTTCGGCGAAGTAAACTTGTCCGGATTTGCAAACGGCACCTACGACGATACCGCCAAAGAGGTTGCGCTCGGCAACATCGTTATCGCAGGCGTAGCCGACGCTAAGCTCGTTGGCGTGGAACTCGGCGTCAAAGACGAGAATGGCGACTATATGACCGTTTCCGCCGAAGTTTACGCTGCGGAAAATCAAAAAGTTATTCGCAACGTAACGCTCTACACCATGAACAAGAGCGGTAACTATCAGGTTGAACTCAGAGTGTTCGACATCAACGGCAAGAGCAAAATTTACGTTGTTCCCGTTACTGTTGCTCACGTTGATACCGATACCGATACGGGCGTTGCTTCTCCGATAAACGCCACCAGCGGCAACGTCTACAAGAAAGTTCTTCTCGCAAACTCCGAGATTAAGATGGGCAATGCCAAGAGCTATCTTGCCGGCGAGAAGGATACCAATTACAAGTTCGTTCTTATTCATAAAGTAAGTGGCGGCAGGTTCGCGCTTATGGGCGAAGAATTTACCGCTATGACCACCGGAAACTACACAATCGAAGACCGCGCAGGGGTAGTCAAGAAAGGCAGCGTCGCCGAAGATTACACCACTGTCGCCGCAGGCAAGACCGAGGACGACCTTAAGAGTTATCTCGGCGGTCTCACGC